>Ga0265294_10006626_pt1 | contig 13855 bp, 10 predicted proteins | sample MunlanPumphouse3_FD_192504 | JGI IMG/M metagenome (GOLD analysis project Ga0265294, IMG submission 192504) | Groundwater microbial communities from a municipal landfill in Southern Ontario, Canada - Pumphouse #3 | ecosystem: Environmental > Aquatic > Deep subsurface > Groundwater | place... | reverse complement strand
GAGTTCGGCCAGTTCTCTTTCGATACCAGCCGATATCTCAACTACCGGTAAGTGTCGCTCTGCGGCAAATTCCAGCACCTGTTCCCTTTGCTGGTAGGCTTTGCCGATAAGGTCATCTTCAGAGATGTTAAGACAGATAAGTATCGGTTTAGTGGTTAAAAACTGGTAGGCGGTTAATATATCCTGCTCTTCAGAATTTAGCTCCACTGCTGCCAGCGGAGTCTCATTTTCCAGAGCCTCTTTTAACCTTTCCAGGAGTGTCAGTTCGCTTAAGAAATTATTTTTTTTCTTATTGGCGTTAATCCGGTCAATTCTTTTTTCGATTAAATCCAAATCTGCCAGTAATAGCTCATAGTTTATATTCTCTATATCCTTGACCGGGTTAATCTCATTATTTAGTGCTGGTACAGCATCGTTTTCGAATACCCTGACTACATGCAATAGCGCATCAGCCCGACGCCCAGAGTCCAGGAAAACGCTGGCTGTTTTTTCTGCTCCGGGAACTAATCCCGGGATATCTATAACCTCCAGCTGGGCATAGGTGGTTTTTTTAGGCTTATACAAATTGGAGAGAAAATCTATACGGCTGTCTGGAATACGAGCCATACCCAAATTAGCACGGGCATTATTATGACTCCGATCACTGCTCTGAGTAAGTAATTCAAAAACGGTGGTTTTACCAACCAGGGGTAAACCTATTATTCCAAGTTGCATCTTTATCCTTGTCCCTTCATTATATATATTAACCCGCTATATCTTGCAGTGGCATACCCAAAGGGCACACGCACACAACCACCTATAATAATTGCCATAAGGTGAAGAGCCGAGGACGGCAAAGTAAGGGAAATCAAGTTACAAATAGGCGTTATTTACAAGAAACCTTGTAATCTGTTCCTGCTTACATGCCCGGTTTACATAATTGTTTATATTGTAAACCAGGCTCCCGGGTTCATTTAAGGGTTATCTCTGATAATGCCAGTATCATAAACAAACCGGTAACTGCCAGGCTTATAACCTGTAATACATACCCCCCGGTACTGCTAAACTGGAATAACCGTCCGGCATTACCAATGTTAAAGAAAAACAAGGCTATGGCCAGGACTAGAAGTAGTACGGTAAAAGGAGGTGCTCCCGACCCCGGGTAAAAGATAGCCAGGTACAGTGCAAAAATGGCCATGAATACAATGTTTAGGCGAAAAAGTATATGGTAAAAATTATCATCCTGCATGCTTTCGCCCTTGATTTCAGGGTCTATAGCATCCATGTTAATGCGTTCAATTGCTTTTTGTGATTTATCTTGCATTTGCTGCAGCAGGTTTGCTACTTCTTCTTCTACCGGGGTGATTCCGAAAAAACCCTTGCTGGTCTTAATGTAGACGAAGCCATTCCAGGGATTAGTAGCGTACATTCTTGCTGTACCCAATCCTTTGGCAGCATATAGTCCTATCATATATCCCGGCCAACTCATACCAAATAAGGAATAGAGGTTGCTCTTGCCTTCAACCTTAATAATATTCTCTATCTCCTGCCAGCCTATATGTATCCTGCTTAATCCCCAGGTTATTACCAGACCATCATCTTCAATGCGATAACCTAAATTAAAGGCATTGAGAAGCAAAAATGCATATACAAATAGGAATAGATAAGCAGGTATATAAAGCAATAGTTTCAGAGTAGCGTCTTCCGGACCCAGTGAGTACCCTATCCCCCAGAAGGAGAAACCAAAAACTACCAGACCCAGTAGTATTCCAAAAATAATTCCCGGAGTCTTTTTTACCATCACCTTCACCCCTTAAATATTTATGGTCTTTCTCTATTTTTATTCTTCAGACTGCTTAGTACTCATAAAAACCACGACCACTTTTCTTCCCATAGTAACCTGCCCTGATCATGGTTGAGAAAAGAGTATGAGAGCGGTATTTGCTGTCTCTAAATTCATTGAAAAAGACCTCCAGGGCAAAATAAATAGTATCCAACCCTATACTATCTGCCAATTCCAGCGGTCCTTCTTTCATGCCTGCACCCATTTTCATGGCCAGGTCGATTTCATCCCGGGTGGCTATTCCATCTCCGTATATAAATATGGCTTCATTAATATAGGGGATGAGAATACGATTTACGATAAAGCCTGGACTTTCCCGTTTGATTACTACATAATCCTTGCCAATGGCAGTTATAAATTTGGTGGCAGCAGCTACAGTATCGTCCGATGTTTCCAGTCCCCTTACCAGTTCTACCAGGCGGCTGTCAACCACCGGATTTAAAAAGTGCATTCCCATAATTTTTCCCTGCCTTCCGGTGGAGGCAGCAATTTCAGAAATAGATAAGGACGATGTATTGGTGGCCAGAACCGTATGAGCAGGACATATGTTATCCAGTTCAGCGAAAATCTGTTTTTTAACCGCCATGTTTTCAACTACTGCTTCAATAACCAGATCGGCCTGCTTAAGTTCAGACAAATCAGTAGTACCGTAAATCCGGTTCGTAATTTCATTTTTGTTTTCTTTGTCTATTTGCTTACGGTTTACCATTTTATCGAGATTGTTTTCAATGGCCTGTAAACCGTCTTTTACCAGGCTCATTTGCAAATCCCGTAAAATAACCGAATAGCCTGCTTGAGCGGCTACCTGGGCTATACCTGCTCCCATCTGGCCAGCACCGAGAACTGCAACTTTTTCCACCATAATTGGCCCCTTCCTGATATCATGGCTGATATCCAAGCGTTTTTACATTAGTAATCCCCAAAAGTAATACCAATAGACCGTGCCGCATCAACTATTTTACTGTCTACCGGAACCTTTCGAATCTCTTTAATAGCTTCTTGTAAATCTACTGTGGTTATACTATTGCCCTGGAGACTAACCATGGTTCCGTACTTACCTTCCATAAATGCATCGACCGCCGCTACCCCATAGCGAGTAGCCAGAATTCGGTCATAGGGAGTCGGTCCACCGCCTCTTTGCAGGTGACCCAGCACCGTAACCCGGGTTTCTATATCAGTAAGCCGAGTGGACACCTCATCCGCCACTTTTTGTCCAATACCTCCAAGCCTCACAGGATCATGGCTGGTAGGTACCAGGCTTTGCACTACCATTTCTCCACCTTGCGGATGAGCGCCTTCGGCTACTACGATAATACTAAACTTTTTCCCCTGGCGAAACCGCTGTGCTATTTTGGATACTATGGCATCAAGGCTGTATGGTATTTCTGGTATTAGGATGACATCGGCACTACCGGACATCCCTGCATATAATGCAATCCATCCCGCATACCTGCCCATTACCTCCAGTATCATAACCCGGTGATGGGATTCAGCAGTAGTATGCAGCTTGTCCAGGGCATCTGATGCTGTATTTACTGCCGTAATGAAACCGAAGGTAATATCGGTAGCTGATAAATCATTATCAATAGTCTTGGGCACCCCTACTATATTAATCCCTCTTTCAAAGAATTTATAGGATATGTTGAGGCTGCCATCGCCACCGATTACAATCAAACCATCCAAATCCAGATGTTTAATGTTACTTATGGCTCTATCGGACTGATCGGTGGGCTGCAGTTGGCCTTGAATCATAGTCATAAAGTTAAAAGGATTGTCCCTATTGCTGGTTCCCAAAATGGTTCCACCAGTATGACCAATGCCTGATACCCGGCGTAAATCTAATTGTACATAATTATTTTCCACCAAACCACGAAAGCCATCTATAAATCCGATAACTTCCACGCCATACTTTAGTACAGCCGTTTTGGTAATTGCTCTTATAACCGAATTTAACCCTGGACAGTCTCCCCCCCCGGTTAATATGCCTATGTGTTTAATATCCCGCACAGTAACTAAACCTCCTTATTCATAGTATGGTCTATTTGACCACTCCATCACAAATCCACTGCAAGTAATAAGGCGGGATAACCCACCCTGCAATCATTTTTACTTAATTCTATTCTGCACTGATGGCTGATTTCCTTCATCTCCCTTTATTATACCAATATAAAGAGGGGCAATATCTATACTGCCCCCCACTATTCCCTTATGCCGTTTATGTAATTACCCGGTGGTTTTTTTATTTGACTTTAAAACCGGCCAGGTAAGCAGCATATGCCAGCGGCCTTTTAAATGTATTTTTCACTATGGCCGCAGAAAACATGGTTTCCGTAGTTTTTCTGGGCTTGGAGTTTACTTCTATTAAGTATAAATGCCCTTTCCGGTCAATTCCTATATCCATACCCAATTCGCCAAAGGTACTATTACTGACAGTCTCCAGGGTGCTTGCTACCATTTTACACAATAGGCGTATCTCTTCGTTTTTTGATTTTATAAGGTCTTCTTTTTTAAACAAATGGTGCAGGACTTTAGAATTTTTTTCCACCCGTCCCCCGCTGCTCAAATTTGAAATACTGCTGCCCTGAGGTGCTATACGGCAAAACTTTTTACTGATTTGCCATTCTCCCCGGCCATTTTTCTGGTAAATAATGCGCAAGTCAAAGGGAGACCCCTTATATTTGGCCAGGTCCAGTCCCTGTTGTACGATATAATGCCTTTCAGCCCTTTGTTTTTTAGTTTTTCTCATCAGTTCGGCGGGGTTGCTGGCCTGGCTACGGATACGCCTACTTTTGTAGGCAATATATTTCAGGTGCCCCTTATCGTCATTTACTTTGATTATTCCTTTACCCAGGCTCCCATTGCTGGGTTTCATGTATAGAACTCGGTATTTTTTCAGCATTTCTTCCAGGCTGCTGTTATCTAACTGCCGAGTTTCAGGCAGGTAATCAATCAGCATGGGATCAGTTAACAGAATCTGGTGAACGTTCCATTTATTCAAATAATGGGGATTAAAGTAATGTAAATAGGGCAGCTTCATCAGCCGGTTTTTAGCATATTGCACATTATTGCGGGCCTCTGCCGATCTACTGTGGATGCGGTCGTAAACCACATCCGGAAGCGGGTAAATAGATGATTCCCAGCGCCCCCGGTGCTGGGATAACTGATGGTATACATAACCTCTACAAGTGTGGTTAGCCCAGTTTATGCTACCGGGAGTAAATATATATACCTGCCCGGGAAAAGTTTTACTGACAATACTTAAATAGATTAGCTCTGCTTGCAGGCTGCGTGGATCCAATTCTTCCCGGTTGGAACCAGGAATAAGGGTAGCCAGTATTCCAATAGTAGGCCCCAGGTGCAGCATTTTCTCCTCCGCCTGGTAGCGTATTTTCATGCCTTTGTATTTTTTAATATGCAAAGCCTGAACCAATTCCGGTGAAAGCGCATAGCCTTTTTTACCGTTATCATATATGATAAATTTACTTTTAACCTTCAGGCTTCCCACCCGAACTGTTATTGATGGCTGCACATCTATTCCCAGTTTATTAACCAGGTTGCGCGAGATAGAGATACTCCCTGCTGTTTTCATTAAAATCTGTACCTCTCCTTTTCCTTAGAATCCGGCCAGATACCTGGCATATAATAGTGGAGTTTCTATGGATTTCTGGCGAGTCTGAGTTTCACCAATTAATGTAAATACACGCCGGGCTGGACGTAAGTTGGCTTCGATAAACCACACTTTTCCATACTTATCAACTCCTATGTCTACTCCCGCCTCCCCACAATTACCCAGGTACTCTTCTACGCTTAGGGCGGCATTGATAGCAACAAAAATAATTGTCTCGATTATCTGGTTTACCTGTTTCCTGCCATGAAAACTCTTTCTTAGAACTGTTTCTACTCTCATACCGCTACCGCCACCGCTTATGTTACTAGTTATGGCGCCCGGTTTTCCTACCCGGCAGGCCATGCCGGTTACCTCCCATCTTCCATTATGCTCCTTTTGCACCATAACCCGGATATCAGCTATTCCCCCCTCGTAGCGCAAGAGGTTGATTTCTTTTTGAACCAGATAACTCCGCCCTGCCATAACCGGGCGCAACTTTTTCCGCAATTGCAGCAAGTCGCTGGCGCTTCCTTTACATAAACTACCGTTACAGTGATACTGGTAGCAATAACCTGGGGATTTTCTATTCCTATTAACCCGGATAATGTTCTTTCCCTGGGTTCCGTTAACCGGTTTAAGATAAACGGCGCGGTACTTTTTAGCCATTATTTCAACCTGGCGGAAGCTGTTAACTAACCTGGTCTCCGGTAAATAAGGTAGCATATCCGGATTACGCTTAAATAGACGATATGCCTCCCACTTGCCTACCATTTGAGGATTAAGAATTTTTATTCCCGCCTGTTTTAGCCGGCGCCGGCTATCGGCCTGGTTGGAAACATAGAATTTACTACGAGGATAAATGACATCAGGTAGCGGGAATTTTCCCCGCTGCCACCCATTTTTATTGTGGTAGTATCCATTTACTATCTTCTTATTCCAGTCTATATCTGAGAAATAGAAGGCAAAGCATATCTGTCCCAATTTTCGACTACCAGCCATAATTTCCTGGAAAAAAGTGGTTTGCCCTCCATAAGGTCTATTAGTACTATCTTGTTTGGGCGCGATAATTCCTACTACCGGCCCAATATGAATTTCATCCTGGCTAAAATTAATACCGTATTTCCGATCTTCCTGAAGAAAGACCTTTTTTACTAAAGATGGATTCATATAGAGGGTGTTTTTGTCTAAACGGGAAGTACTACTCCTGACCCTTAAACTTTGCTGGCTTTTCCCCACATTTAATTTTTCCAGCCGTTTGTAATCATAACTGCCACGGCTGGTAAGATCGGCACTAAGCATTATAGTACCCTGATCCAGTTGGGGGTCTGCTTTTATATTTATTATTATAAAATCATGCATTTATTTGTCTCCGCCATTAATGTTTTGTATCATATCATATGTAAAGTACCTGATCTTTGCTAATACTTTTACTTGTTCTTGGGTTGTAGGTAAAATCTCGAACTACACCCTTTTCTAAAAGGTTTATCACCAGGTTTCCAGTTTGGTAGAGAAATTAAGGAATACAAAAAAGGAGCTGGAAAGTGAATGAAGTTAGTCAGCGCTTGTTTATGTGGGATTAATTGCAAATATAACGGTAAAAACAACCTTAACCTCTATTTCATGGAATTACTGCAGGAAGGCGATGTAATCCCGGTATGTCCGGAACAGTTAGGCGGGTTGCCTACTCCCCGGTTGCCTGCAGAAATAGACGCTGGATCAGGTCAGGATGTACTGGTAGGTTATAGCAAGGTGCTCAATAAAAACGGTGAGGATGTAAGCGATAATTATATCAAGGGTGCTTATGAAACGCTAAAGATAGCGCAACTGGCAGGCGTAGATACTGCCATTTTGAAGAGCCGTAGCCCTTCTTGCGGAAGCAAGTATATATATGACGGCAGTTTTAGTTATAAACTGCGTCAGGCTGACGGAGTTACGGCTGCACTGTTAAAGGAAAACGGCATCCGGGTAATGGATGAGGATGAATATATGGAAAAGGGAGAGTGCCAGGATTGAGAGCTATTAGTCTTTTTTCCGGGGGTCTTGACTCCCAACTGGCCGTAGCGTTGATTAAGAAGCAGGATATTGAGGTTCTGGGGATAAATTTTGTTACCCCGTTTTTCGGCGCCAGTGAACGAACTGTCCAGGCAGCTAAGGATTTGGGTATAGAACTTATCACTATGGATATCAGCGATGAATATATACCTGGCGTTCTTAGTAATCCGGTCTACGGTTATGGTAAAAACCTTAACCCTTGCATTGATTGCCATGGTTTTATGTTAAAAAAAGCGGGCGATTATATGAACCGGGTAGATGCTTCATTTTTGATTACCGGGGAAGTGGTAGGCCAGAGACCTATGAGCCAGAATAAATCAGCCCTTAATGCAGTAGATAAATTATCCGGTTACCGGGGATTTATCGTTAGGCCGCTATCAGGCAAATTATTGCCTCCTACGGAACCTGAGATACGTGGCTGGATAGCTCGGGAAGGTTTGCTGGATATCAACGGGCGCGGGCGTACCCGGCAGATGGAACTGGCAGAACAGTTTGGTATCAAAGATTACCCTTCCCCGGCTGGAGGATGCCTGTTAACGGAACAAAATTTTGCTCGCCGGTTAAGAAAGTTGCTGGAAAGAAGTGAGACTCCCAATCACGAGGAAATGGAAATTTTAAAGGTGGGGCGCCATTTTGTTTTGGGTGCGGATAAGCTACTGGTGGTAGGCAGGAATCAGTCTGAAAACCGAAAACTAGAGGAGCATACCTGGCCCAACGATTGGCTGATAAAGGTTGCCGACCGCCCGGGTCCCTTGGGTCTGCTCCGTTATAGCAAAGATTTTGATATAGAGCTAATAAACTACTCTGCCGCTATTGTTGCCCGCTATAGTGATGCCAAAAACCTGGAGCAGGCACGGGTAAAAGTTTATAATCCCGGGGATGAAAATCTCTCCTTTTTAGAAGTATCCCCTCTAAAACCTGAAGAAGTACCCCCGGCAGTGTAGCGAGAGAATTTTTAATTGTGGTGGTCCGGCACTCAGCAGTTGTAATTCCCATTAAGCTGATGGAAATTGGAATGAGTGCCATACCCTCCATTTTGTCCCTAATTGGAACCGCGTAGTTCCCTGAAGTTTCCGCGGGGTTCCGCGTCAATTACCCGAATATACTCAGGTCTATTTGTTCAAACATGGCCTGGTAACCGGTGGTGTCAGGGTGACCCCCATCGGCCAGCAGCAGGTCGCTGCGGACGTTGCCGTTTTCATCATAAAAGGCAGCGGCAAAATTTATTACCTTAAGCCCATGTTCGGCGGCATAATCCAGCATCCACTGACGTATTCTTATGATTAGCTTTTCCCAGTAGGGTTCGTCTACAGCGGTAGGTAAGCCCAATATTACCTCAATAGCTGCTTTCTCTGCTTTTTCTATCATCTCTCGCAGGTTCCAGCTAATACGATCAAATGATTCCCCACAGATTACATCATTTATCCCACCCATAATGATAACATGGGTGGGATTATATCTTAACACCGAGCGCTCAAAGCGTCTGAGCATATCAGTAGTGGTGTTGCCATTTATACCCTGGTTTATTATTTCCGCGTCCAGTACCTGATCCAGCATGGCTACCCAGGATGCCCGTGGCCCAAAGGGAAAACCGTAGGTGATGCTATCACCCAGGCAGACAATTTTCATTTTCTTAACGGTATCAGTCACTAAATATCACCTTCCTAAAATGATGCTCATTCCCACCTATGTCTGCTAATCATACGCAATCACTAACGAAAATAGCAGCCGGGGGTTAAGTTAATTTGTAATAAAGAGAAATGCGTAAGCATTTCTTCGATAATTCTTAATTTAAAATTCTTAATTCTTAATTAACCCCGTTACTTGGGTTACCACTTTTTGTGGCAATACCATATCCGTTGCTACCGGCACCTTATTTCCGTCTTTATTTAGCCTGATACAGTCCTGGCTCAACTTCTTCCACCCGACCCTGGTTGATAAGCCGTTCCAGGTGTTTTAATACCATTAATTTTTCCCAGAAAAGAACAAACGGAGTGGGATGCTGTAAGTAAATCAGATTCTGGTCGGCAATTTCATCCAGACCTGCAGCCCGCGAAGTCAAATATTTGTATATTCTTTCATCCCGTTTATATATACGGTTCTTGAATTCAGTCAACCTGGGTATAGCATCATCGTAAACCCGCTTACTATGACAGGACACTATTTTTTTAGGTTTAAGCTCAATTACCCGCTCGATGGAGTCCAACATATCATCCGGGTTGGCAAATACTTCTCCATACCAGGGACCTGCTTTGGTCAGGCAGATATCCCCGGAAAATACCAGCTCCTCGTCCGGGAACCAGAAAACACAATGTCCGGGAGAATGACCTGGAGTATGTAATGCCTGTACCCGGGTATGGCCCAGATCAAAAATTTGTTGATCCCCGAATGTATGCTCCACCTTCTCTAGCCCTTTATATTGTTCCTCACCCATACCTAATATCGCGCCTGATTCTGCAAAATCATATCCCGGCATTAGGTCCGTCCAGCGATCAACACAATTATAATGAATAATGTTTTCCAGGGTTTCCAGGGCCGGGTAATCCAGTTCATGGATATATTTCTGAGCCTGAGGAAAATACGCATTACCCCGAACATGATCAATATGATGATGAGTATACAGAACCATGTCGGTACTATCAGGTTTAATTTCCTCCAAAGAATTACGGTTAGCGCCAGTATCAATAATGGTTCTAATATCATCATCGATAAACAGACAGTTACAATAGGTAAAGCCGGTTTCACTGATAACCAGGCTTAACCGATCATTAATTTTATGCAGCACAATTTCCTCCCCCTTAAAAAGACAACAACTTTATTTTACTCCAGGGCAATTTATATATATCTAAGGGCGATCTTTTATCTATCTTTGACCGCCCGCCCTTTCAAATGTTATTGGCCGGCACTCTTTTCCAGCCTGCGAATAATATCGTTTAATTTAGTAATATTATCACCGTAACCGGCCCAGTCACCTTCCCGCAGGCGCTGGTTAGCCTGGTCATAGTACTCCCGCGCCAATTTGGCCAGTTTAGCTGTATTGTCACTGCCAGTGTCAGCTGCATCCGATGTTTTGGAATCCACTACGGTTGGTGTTTGCCCCGGTCTTTTGTCAAATAGCCTGGTTAATGCCTTATCCAGCGAAGTTTCCATCACTATTTCATCACCAAATCCAGCAATAACTCGCTTTAGTTCCGGTATGCGGCTATTCTCTGCCTGCAGGTACAGCGGTTCCACATATAGGATAGAGTCATCCATGGGGATAACCAACAGGTTACCGCGATATACCCGGGAGCCCTGCTGATTCCAAAGGCTGAGCTGCTGGGAAATATCAGTATTCTGATTAATCCTTGACTCCACTTGTTCCGGCCCGTAGACGGTTTCCTTTTTAGGGAAATTATATACCAGTAGTTTCCCATATTCGTCTCCATCCATCCGGGCACACATCCAGGCAATCATATTAGGGCGACTTTTAGGAGTAAAGGGTAACATCAATATATATTCAGACTTATCTGATTCCGGTAAACGCATAATAATGTAGTAGGGTTCCATGATAGTTTGCTCGTTATTCACCATTTCTTTTGGTATCAACCAGGGGTCTTCTTTGTTATAGAACACATAAGGGTCATTCATATGAAAGGTCTTAAAAATTTGTGCCTGCACCTGGTAAAGGTCTACCGGATAACGTACGTGGGCCCGGAGGCTGTCGGGCATATTCGCCAGGGGCTGGTACATACCTGGGAATATATTGCTGTAAGTTTTAATTATGGGGTCTGAGGGATCAGCCACATAGAATTTTAATTCCCCGGTGTAAGCATCACAGGTTATTTTAACCGAGTTACGCAAATAATTATTGCCGTACTGGTCAAAAGGCTGGGCATAGGGATATCTGCTACTGCTGGTGTAGGTGTCAAGTATCCAGAATAGTTTGCCTTTATCATCGATTACTATATAGGGGTCACCGTCAAAGGACAGGTAAGGTGCAATCTTTTTAGTCCGGTCAATAATATTACGGTTCATCAGCACCTGGCTGTTATTACTGATATCACTGGAGAGTATTATTTTATAATCTTTGAGTACCCAGCTTAACAGCAAACGGCGAGCAAAAGAGTTTATTTTGATTCCGTCTTTACCTTGATAATTGGAATATACATTAGTATCCCCCGCAGGATAATCATACTCTTTTTGTTTGGTATTAACAATTACATAAGAATCGGTACGTTCACCAAAGTATATCTCCGGGCGGGTTACCTCTAATGAAGTACTAAAACGAGGCGGTATATCCTTGATGAAGAAATTTGGGAAACCCTCCTGGGCCACTTCATTTACCGGGGTGACCACCGTACCGTAGCCGTGAGTGTACATCAGCTTCTGGTTAATCCAGGTTTTAGCCTCCGCATTAAGGTTGTTCTGATCCAACTCGCGGGCGGAAATCATAACCTGACGATATTTTCCATCAATCATGTAACGGTCAATATCCATATCATTAAAAACATAATAAGGCCTAAGTTCCTGCAGGCTTTTATAGGTGTCGGTTAATGGTTGCCAATCCCAGAGCCTTATATTCGTTATAGTGTCCTGATTATTAGGGCTCTTAATATCAAGGTCATAATCCACGGTGAAACTACGGTTTTGAACTTTATCCAGACCATAAGCCTGGCGCGTATATTTGATGGCTGCCTGGATATATGGCTTCTCGCGGTTGAACTCATTAGGCTGAACTACCAGTTTCTGCAGCGCTATCGGGTAAATCCCACTCATTACTATAGCCACTACTATCCAGGCCCCGATGCCAAATAATACCCAGTTCAGTTTTTTAATAAAGATATTGGCCAGTATAACTACAGCAACAATTATGGATACAATTAGCAATATCTTGTAAGCCAGCAGTTTAGCGTGAACATCAGTATAGGTGGCTCCATAAACAAGACCACTGGGGGAAAATAATATTTCATAGGTGGATAGCTTGTAGCCAACTGCTTTGAGAGCAAAAATAGCAGCTAATAGAATAGCTACATGGCTTTTAGCAAAGGTAAACTGCCGCCAGTCTCCAAATATTAACTCGGTAGATGCATTTAACATATAAACAAAGCCAACTACCACCGCAGTTAAAACTAGAGCTGCCATCAGGGTCCCGTAAACAAAGCGATAAAAGGTAAGATTAAAAAAATAAAAACTAATATCTTTGGAGAAAATGGGGTCAACTGTACCCATAGGAACCCGGTTGATGAATTGCTGAACAACTATCCAGTTGTCAGCTGCGGTAGAACTAATCATTAAGGCAGCCAGTATACTGATACCGAGAAAGACCCATCGGACCATTTTACCCTGAAGAAATCCTTGAAAAGGGCTTTTTTCCTGATTCAGATAGATAATCTCGCGCCCCTCATCAGTTTCATCAGGCCGTTCATATTCCCTCAGATACCTGCGGGTTAGCCTGAGGTTAAAGTAAAACAACAGCAGAGTCAGCAGGAAAACCAGCAGGTAAATACCTACCCGGTTAAACAACAGGATCTTAAATACGTTGCTGAACCCTACCGAGCTAAACCAGAGCCAGTCGCCATAGAGTCCTGCCAGGAATGATAATATACCCAGCAGAACCAAAAATATTACCAGATTTATCGTACCCCTGTTAGACCTGGTTTCCAATAACAAAACCCCCTACTTATTTATTACTTTTTGCAGTGGAATCATTTTTAAGTATAAATTTTTTTTAACAAAGTTTCTTTGCGTAAGCTGGGACAAACGCAGCTTTGCTCCGCAGGGAGCTGACGCAGAAAGTCCAGCATAATTCTCGCCATGTTTATACTCTCATTATAATATATATCTGCTAATTCTTCGTGCTTCCAAGGAGCTATTATGCCTTCGGCATAATTTACCACCAGGTACAATCCGGTATAACAGGCTCCTATTTCTCTAGCCAGGTACACCTCAGGGCAGATGCTCTGCCCTACTACATCCCCCCCGGCCATTTTAAATAATCCCACTTCGGCTGGACTTTCAAAATGCCTACCATCAGTATTGACATATATCCCCCGGTCAAATACCCGACCTGGCCAATTTTTTTCTGCTACCTGGTATAATAGCTCTCTCATGGCGGGACAGATGGCATCACGCATAACCAACAGGTGGCGATCCTCCAAGCCCACATCTTTACGCATGGAAAAGTCCATATAATCATTGGGTATAAGTAAATCCCGAGTTTTTAGCAGGTGGTTAATGGCGCCCACTCCGCCCTCGGCAATAATCCGCTTTACTCCTGCCTCTCGCAGAACCCAGAACACCTGGCGGGAAGCATCGGCCCGACTTACTCCCTTTCTCCAGCCATGCATGGTGCAGGTCAAGACCTTTTTGTTTCCTTGTTCTCCACTCAGGTG
>Ga0265294_10006625_pt1 | contig 13862 bp, 14 predicted proteins | sample MunlanPumphouse3_FD_192504 | JGI IMG/M metagenome (GOLD analysis project Ga0265294, IMG submission 192504) | Groundwater microbial communities from a municipal landfill in Southern Ontario, Canada - Pumphouse #3 | ecosystem: Environmental > Aquatic > Deep subsurface > Groundwater | place... | reverse complement strand
ACCTAAAGGACAAAGAAAGCGGCAGAAAGGACGGTACACGAAAATACTGATTAGTATAGTAAAAAGCATTAATAGGAATTTCCAACCAAATAGGAGGCCTAGGCCATTACGTAAGTCAGCGTTAAGAGTAATTAAAGGAATGGCTGCTTCTAAAGTACCAGCGGGGCAAATAAATTTGCAAAAGGCAGGAATTCCAACGCCATTCCAGGCAAAAAAAACCAAGGGGATAATTAGAACAAATAGCATGCCAATTATGTATTTAAGATAAGTGAGTTTTAAAGTTAAGGCATTTTTAGAAAATTTTGGTGTGGGAATTTTATAGAGAAGTTCTTGTATGAGTCCAAAAGGGCATAGCCATCCACAAATTCGTCTTCCTAAGATCAAACCGAAAAGTATTAAAAGACCTAGAACATAGAAGGGAAAGCGTAATACAGCTCCGGACATAAAGCTTTGTAAGGATCCTATGGGACAGGCACCTAAGGCTCCTGGGCAAGAATAACAGTTAAGACCTGGTACACAAATTTGTTTTGAACTTCCTTGCCAAATTCGACCCTGCATAAAACCGGGAAGATTGCCGTTATATACAAGAGCTGTTAGAAATTGCGCAATACTTCGTTTTTTAACCAATGCCAACACACTCCAGACAAATCACAGCTGCTTTTTGTAGTACGGATAAATAGTCTTGTTTATAAAGGCCAAAGGCAAGTAAGCAGATGGCTATAATCCATAGAAGTTTTTTCATAATAATACTCCTTAGCGTTATGTGTTATTCACCATAATTATAACAGTGTTTGGCATATTTACAATGAAATTTGCAGTATTTTCACATTGTGGGACTTGATAGAAAAGATGTAAAATGATATACTCGTATGAGTGCTCAAGGGGTGCAGCAATAATTTAGAGTAAATTCGAGAGGATGATTTAAGTGAAGAGACAGATTTTATCTTTATTAGTGGCAGTTTTGGTATGTGTGGGATTCACAGGTGCTTTTTCTCCAAAAACGGCATTTGCGGCTGATAATATTGGATTCGTAAATGTGCAACGAGTTTTTTCTAGTTATCCGGATATTAGCACTGTTAAAGCTGCTATTGGCCTTGAACAAAAAAAGGCCCAAGAAGAGTTCAATTCTAAAGTAGCAAGCCTGGATGATAATGGTAAGAGGGCATTGGACAAGGAATTAACACAACGCATAGCTAAACGCGAAGATGAGTTAATGGGACCGATTCAAAAGAAGATTTTGGCAGCTATCAATAAAGTGGCAAAAACTCAAGGTTTAACTACCATCTTAGATGCTTCAGCTGTTGTTACCGGTGGAAAAGATATTACTAAGGATGTAATTGATTTAGTTTCTAAATGATTTTTTGTTATAAAAAAGCCGTATCCGAATTAATTTCGGATACGGCTTTTTAACTTGTAATTTTGCCCAATAAGCCATGAAAATTATAAGCTAAACTGTTTTTTCTGCTCTAAGCTATCATTCCAATTCCAGAAGGAAATTCCTTGACGGCAGCTTCACCGGAAACGGTCTTTTGGTTATCCGAAGCGAAAAACAACATTGCTTCTACTTCATTGTAAACTGCGGCGGGGACGACGCTCATTTCTATAAGATTCAGGGGTATAGGGTTTGTTTTTATCTTTTGTTCTATAGGTATCAGGTCGGTGTTATTCATGGTCATAAGTTAACATTGTGTGTTTTCAGAGAAAAACCGAACAAAATTGTGAATAGGTGGTAAAAAGTTCAGAGAATCATTGACATAAAACCTGCCTATTGGTAGAATTAATGTGTACTATAAATGTAATAATATTTACGAAGGAAGACCTGAGAGCAATTTTAGCTGTAAAATTATAGAGCGAAAACTCTTGGGATTTTCTATTTTTGGAGGGAAAATTCATGAAGGTTGCTATTATTATGGGCAGTAACTCTGACTGGCCAATTTTGGAGCCGGCCGAAAAAACATTAAAAGAATTTGGCGTGGAAGTTGAAGTCTTAGTTGCATCAGCTCACAGAACGCCTGATTTAGTACATGAATTTGCGGCGGGGGCAAGAGCTCGAGGCGTAGAAGTTATTATAGCTGCAGCCGGTGCGGCAGCACATTTAGGTGGCGTTATTGCTGCCTATACTACTGTTCCTGTTATTGGTGTTCCTATTAATGCTACGGCATTAAACGGTATGGACGCACTTTTAAGTTTTGTGCAGATGCCTTCGGGTATTCCGGTGGCTACTATGGCTATTAATGGCGCTAAAAATGCAGCTTAGCAACCAAGTATCCGGAATTAGTAGAGAAAATGGCGGCAGATAGAAGAAAAATGCAAGCAGAGGTTTTGGCTAAAGGCGAGAAATTGGCCAAAGTTCGTTCCGAAAACAACCAATAATTAAATAATTTGGGATAAGGAGAAAAAATTGTGCGAGGAATTGAATTGCAAGAAGACAAGTGGCATGAAGAGTGCGGCGTTTTTGGTATTTTATCCCATAAAGAGGATGTAGCATTAAATACTTATTGGGGTTTGTATGCTTTGCAGCACAGAGGACAAGAAAGTGCCGGTATTGCGGTGAGCGATGGCAAAAACATGCATATCAAAAAGGGCATGGGCTTAGTTGCCGAAGTATTTAAGGACGGCGTTAGCGGTTTAGAAGGAAATATTGCTATAGGGCATGTGCGTTATTCTACTACCGGTGCTAGCATGGCTTATAACGTTCAACCGTTAAAGGTTTATTATGATGGGGGCAATTTGTCCTTGGCACACAATGGGAATTTGACTAATGCGGTAAAATTACGTACAGAGTTGGCTAAAGATGGAGTTGTTTTTCAAACTACCATTGATAGTGAAGTTGTTTTAAGTCTTATTTCCAGATCTCGCAAGCACGAGCTGGAAGAGAGAGTAGCGGATGCTGCTAATCAAATAGAGGGTGCTTTTGCACTTTTAATTATGAATGATCATAAGCTGATTGCTTTCCGCGATCCTTATGGTTTTAGACCTTTGTGTCTCGGGCAAACTGATAACGGCTGGGTTGTAGCATCTGAAACTTGTGCTTTAGATTTAGTGGGAGCCAAGTATGTGCGTGATGTGGCACCAGGAGAAATGATTGTTATAGAAGATGAGACAAAAGAGCCAAAGAGTATTATGTATAGCACAAAGAAACCTAAAAAAATGGCACACTGCATTTTTGAATATGTTTATTTTGCCAGACCTGATAGTATCATGGACGGTGAGAGTATTTATGAAGCACGTGTGAATATGGGAAGACAACTAGCTAGGGAAACCAAAGATATTAAAGCTGATATTGTTATTTCCGTGCCTGATTCAGGCACCCCTGCTGCTATTGGCTATGGCTTGGAAGCGGGAATTCCTTTTATGGAAGGGTTAACTAAAAATAAATATATTGGCAGAACTTTTATTCAACCTACGCAAAAACAAAGATTAAATGCTGTGCGCTTAAAATTAAATGCTAATCGCGCTTTAGTGGCAGGGAATCGGTAGTGATGGTTGATGATTCTATTGTTAGAGGTACTACTAGCGGCAAGATAGTTCAGCTGTTAAAAGATGCAGGCGCTGTAGCCGTGCATGTGTGTATTAGTTCACCACCTGTTACTGATCCATGTTATTATGGCATTGATACTTCCGTACGCAAAGAACTGATTGCCTCTACAAAAAGCGTGGAAGAAATTCGCGAATATATTAAGGCTGATACACTACACTATATTACTATGGAGGGGATGCGTAAATCTTTAACGCACCTTGATCCTAATGATATGTGCTATGCCTGTTTTGATTCTTGTTATCCGGATGATGCAGAGAATGTAATACGCCAAGGAACAAAATACTTGTTTGATTCAGAAGCCTAAGGGGGAAATGGAAATGGGCGATAAAAAGCAAATTACTTATGCTGACTCTGGTGTGGATATTGATGCCGGTAATAGAGCAGTTGAACTTATGAAGGAAAGCGTACGCGCTACATATCGTCCTGAAGTTATGGGAGATTTGGGCGGATTTGGCGGATTATTTGCGTTAAATTCAGGAAAGTATCAAGAACCTGTTTTAGTTTCCGGTACTGATGGCGTAGGAACTAAATTAAAAATCGCTTTTATGTTAGATAAACATGATACTATTGGGCAAGATGCGGTGGCAATGTGCGTGAATGATATTTTAGTGCAGGGTGCTGAACCCTTGTTCTTTTTAGATTATATTGCGGTAGATAAAGTTAATGCAGAAAAGGTAGCACAGATTGTTCAAGGTGTAGCAAGAGCTTGCAAAGAATCAGGATGCGCTCTAATTGGAGGGGAAACTGCTGAAATGGCAGGGTTTTACACCAAAGACGAATATGACATAGCAGGTTTTTGCGTAGGCGTTGTTGAGAAAAGCAAGATGATTACAGGTGATAAGGTTGCTGCAGGAGATGTTTTATTAGGCCTGCCTTCTACAGGATTGCATTCTAATGGCTATTCTTTAGTACGTAAAATTTGTTTTGAGGTTATGAATATGGAGTCAGAAACGCAAATCCCTGAGTTTGGCAAAACTTTGGGCGAAGAACTTTTGACGCCTACGCGTTTATATCCAGCGGTGTGTCTGCCATTGATTGAAAAATTCAATTTGCATGGTATGGTACATATTACAGGCGGTGGCTTTTATGAAAACATTCCCCGTATTTTACCTAAAGATTGTGATGCATTAGTAAATGCAGGGGCTTGGGAAATTCCACCTGTGTTCCAAAAGCTGCAAGAATGGGGTAATGTTCCTTGGACGGAAATGTATCGAACCTTTAATATGGGTGTTGGTATGGTTTTACTTGTTGGTGCTGATGAAGTGGAGGCACTAAGAGAATATTTAACTACAGCAGGTGAAGCGTATTACGAATTGGGGTCAATTGTTAAGGGTAGTAAAAAGACCATTATGAAGGGCGGAGTTTTTGGTGAATAACCATAAAATAGGCGTTCTGGCTAGCGGCCGTGGCAGCAATTTACAGTCCGTATTGGATAACATAGAGAATAAAAAAATGCCGGTAGAAGTAGCCATTGTAATTAGTGACAAGGCTGATGCTTTTGCTTTGGAACGAGCGAAAAAAGCTGGCATAGCTCAAGTTGTTATTTTGCGCAAAGAGTGTTCAGATAAAACTGATTTTGAAAATAAGATAGATGCAGCATTGCGAGAGGCTAGCGTTGAATTAGTTGTATTGGCTGGTTTTATGCGTATTTTAAGCAGTGATTTTGTTGCTAAATGGAAACATAAAATCATAAATATCCATCCGGCACTTTTACCTTCTTTTACGGGCTTAGACGCTCAGGGACAGGCACTAGAATACGGTGTTAAGGTTGCAGGTTGCACAGTACATTTTGTAGATGAAGGTATGGATACAGGTCCTATTATCTTGCAAAAAGTAGTGCCCGTTTTAGATGGGGATACCCATGATATGCTGGCTGATAGAATTTTAGTGCAAGAGCATATAGCTTTGCCAGAGGCCATAGGGCTTTGGGCAGAAGATAAAATAGAAGTTCGTGGACGCAAAGTCTATATAAAAAAATAATATTAACGGGGTGATTACATGGCAATTAAAAGAGCATTGGTAAGCGTTTCGGATAAAACGGGCGTGGTGGAATTAGCTAAATTTCTGCATGAAATTGGTGTGGAAATTATTTCTACAGGTGGAACTATGAAAGCAATTAAGGAAGCGGGGATACCTGTTACTTATGTTAGCGATGTTACTGGTTTTCCGGAAATCATGGATGGTAGAGTGAAAACTTTGAATCCTAAAATTCATGGTGGTATTTTAGCAGTACGCAGTAATCCTGAACATATGGCTGCGTTGGCTAAGCATGATATAAAACCTATTGATTTGGTTGTGGTTAATTTATATCCTTTTGAAGCTACTATTGCTAAACCGAATGTTACGGAGGCAGACGCTATTGAAAACATTGATATTGGCGGCCCGGCTATGCTTAGAGCAGCAGCCAAAAATTTTCGCGATGTAATAATTGTTACTAATCCTGCTCGTTATACCAGTTTAATTGCTATGTTATCTCAATATGGTGATGCTGATATTATTACAAGAAAGACTTTAGCCAAGGAAGCCTTCGCTCATACTTCTGAATATGATGCTGCTATCAGTGCTTATTTAGCTAAACAATTACAGGAAATAAAATAAAATAGCTGGAGGATTTAAATGCGTATTTTAGTTATTGGCGGCGGCGGGCGTGAACATGCTTTAGTATGGAAACTGGCGCAAAGTCCTAGAGTTGAGAAGATATATGTGGCACCGGGTAATCCTGGAATGAGTGCTATAGCAGAATGTATCTCTTTGCCCCTTGGTGATTGGGAAAAGGTAGCGGTTTTTGCACTAGAACAAAAAATTGATTTAACCGTAGTAGGACCGGAAGCACCTTTAGTAGAAGGTATTGCTGACGTTTTTAAAGCACGGTTTAGCTATATTTGGACCAACAGCGGCAGCAGCAGCTATCGAAGGTTCCAAGGCTTTTTCTAAAGAACTTATGCATAAATATAATATTCCTACAGCATTTTTTAAGATATGCAATGATATTGCTACGGCTAAAGCATATATCAGAGAAAAAGGCGCTCCTATTGTTGTTAAAGCTGATGGCTTGGCAGCAGGCAAAGGTGTTGTAGTAGCTATGACGGAAGCAGAGGCATTGGCTGCTATTGACGATATTATGGGCAATCATAAATTTGGTCAGGCAGGCGCCCATGTTGTTATTGAAGAATTTATGGAGGGGGAAGAAGCTTCCCTTTTAGCATTTACTGATGGCAATACTATTGTGCCTATGGTAGCAGCACAGGACCATAAAAGAATTAACGACGGAGATGAAGGACCAAATACCGGAGGCATGGGGGCTTATGCACCGGCGCCGGTGCTTACTCCTGAACTTAAACAAAAATGTGTTGAAACCATTTTAAAGCCAACTATAGCTGCTTTAAAGGCGGAAGGCTGCATATATTCTGGATGCTTATATGCGGGACTAATGATAAAAGGCTCAGATATAAAAGTAGTAGAATTTAATGCTCGTTTTGGCGATCCGGAAACTCAGGTTGTTTTACCACTGCTTAGCAGCGATTTGGCAGAAATCATGTTAGCCTGCGCTCAAGGTTCACTCAAAGAGGAAATGGTAAGCTGGTACGATAAAACAGCTGTGTGCGTAGTTATGGCTTCAGGAGGATATCCTGCTGACTATCATAAAGGGTTAGTTATTGAAGGACTTGAAACTGCTGGAGCTTTAGAAGATGTTGTGGTTTTTCATGCCGGGACCAAGGAAGAAACGGGAAATGTAGTTACTGACGGTGGTCGAGTTTTAGGAGTGACGGCAGTGGACGCAACTCTTGCTCAGTCTAAAACAAAGGCCTATAACGCTGTAGAGAAAATTCATTTCGACAAGGCTCACTATCGTAAGGATATTGCTTGGCGTGCTTTGAAATAAGTTAATGATAAAAAATTCCTGTTGATTAAATTTAGTCAACGGGATTTTTTGTAAATAAAGTTACGTTTAACTGTTGTAATTAAACTTGTTTGGTGGTAAACTATATAAAATATTTTTTATGAAAAAGGAGGACGAAAAATGGCTCGTATTTATGATGAACCTGCACATACATTTAGTGAATATCTTTTAGTTCCAGGATATTCGTCCAAAGAATGTATCCCTGATAATGTTGACTTGAAAACGCCTTTGGTTAAATTTAAAAAAGGTGAACAATCTGCTCTTACACTTAATATTCCTATGGTGTCAGCTATTATGCAATCTGTTTCTGATGATAATATGGCTATTGCTCTTTCTAAAGAAGGTGGAATTTCCTTTATTTTTGGTTCTCAGTCTATTGAAAATGAAGCTGCTATGGTTTCTCGCGTGAAGAGTTATCGTGCTGGTTTTGTAACAAGTGATTCCAATATTCAGCCTGATAGCACATTAAAAGATATTTTGAGACTAAAGGAAAAAACCGGTCATTCTACAGTTGCAGTAACTTCTGATGGTACGGTTAATGGTAAATTAGTAGGTATTGTTACCAGCCGTGATTACCGCGTTAGCAGGATGTCCTTGGATACAAAGGTTTCTGAGTTCATGACTCCTATTCAAGATATGATTTTTGCTAAGCATAGTACCAGTCTGCATGATGCCAACAATATTATTTGGGATAATAAGCTTAATACTTTGCCGGTAGTTGATGATGAAGGACGTCTTTTGTATATGGTTTTCCGCAAAGACTATGCTTCTCACAAGGAATATCCTTTAGAACTTTTGGATGCACAAAAACGTCATGTAGTAGGAGCCGGTATTAATACCCGTGATTATGCTGAGCGTGTCCCAGCTTTGGTTGAGGCAGGCGCAGATGTGCTTTGCATTGATTCTTCTGAAGGCTATAGCGAATGGCAGAAAATAACACTAGACTGGGTACGCAGCAAATACGGTGACACTGTTAAAGTGGGTGCAGGTAATGTTGTAGATAGCGAAGGGTTTCGTTTTCTAGCAGAAGCTGGGGCTGACTTCGTTAAAGTTGGTATTGGTGGCGGGTCTATTTGCATAACTCGTGAGCAAAAAGGTATTGGCCGTGGTCAAGCAACTGCTATTATAGAAGTTGCAAAAGCACGTGATGAATATTTTGAAGAAACAGGTATTTATGTACCAATTTGTTCTGACGGTGGTATTGTTTATGATTATCACATGACCTTGGCTTTGGCTATGGGAGCAGATTTTATGATGCTTGGACGTTATTTTGCTCGCTTTGATGAATCGCCAACAAATAGAGTAAATATTAATGGTGCCTATATGAAAGAGTATTGGGGAGAAGGTTCCAATCGTGCTCGCAATTGGCAACGTTATGATATGGGCGGTGCTTCAAAATTGTCTTTTGAAGAGGGCGTTGATTCATATGTACCATATGCAGGAAGTTTGAAAGACAATGTCAATTTGACATTAAGTAAATTGCGCTCTACAATGTGCAATTGTGGTGCGATGAATATTACAGAATTGCAAACTAACGCGCGTTTAACCCTTGTTTCTGCTACTAGCTTAGTAGAGGGTGGCGCTCATGATGTTATGCTTAAAGACAATAATTCCAATAATTATCCTAAATAAGTTTAAAATGCAGGGTTTTGCCTCTGTTTGTAGAATTCTACAAACAGAGGCTTTTGGGTAAAAAGAGGAGAATTGTGTATGAGAAGTTTAAGAACAGTTATTTTAGCCGTATCTATAATTTGTTTGTTGCCTTTTGTGTCAGAGGCCAAAGAAAAGATTTTATTTATCCCTGTTGATGATAGGCCGGTTTGTTTTAGTTATACAGTAAACACTTTGAAGGCTGCTGGCTGGGATATTCAAACCCCTCCTAAAGAATACATTGCTTCATATAATAGGACAGGTAATCCTGACAAACTGTATAAATGGTTAGAAGATAATGCTCTTTTGGCTACAGATGCAGTAGTTTCAAGTGATAGCTTGATTTATGGGGGATTAGTGCCATCGCGCACACATAACTTGAACCCGGAAGTTTTGTCTTACAGAATACAAAGGTTGTTGGATTTCAAAAAGAAATTTAAATATATCCGCCTATATGTATTTGGCACTGTTATGCGTTCGCCTCGAGCTAGTCATGCACCGGAAGAACCGGCATATTATAGCCGTTATGGTGCTGATATTTTTCAAATGGGGGCATTAAAAGACAAGCAGGAAATGGGTGTTATAAATAGCAAAGAAAAGAAACAATTAGAAATGTTGCTAAAGGTTATTCCTCAAGAAGTACAGGCAGATTTATACACTAGGAGAAAAGCTAATTTAAACGTTACGAAAAATCTTTTACTTGGAGTAAAAGAAGAATCTTTTGACTATTTTCTTTTAGGCAAGGATGATACAGCGGTTTATTCTGATGCTCATCGAGATGCGCGTAAAATTGATGAAGAAATGAAAGATTTGCCTGACTGGAAAATTAAGTTTTTTGCCGGTGCTGATCAATTAGGATTGATACTATTAACGCGGGCGGTAAATAAAATTGAACAGACTACACCATTAGTCTATACATTTTATAATGAAGGAGTAGGCCCTGATACTGTTCCTACCTATGAAGATGTAATAGTAAAAAAAACGTTGCGAGGACATATTATTGCTGCTGGTGGCTACCCAGCTACCCTCTCAAAAAATGCAGATTTAATTTTGGCAGTGAATACTCCAACTGACGGTAAATGTTTATCGGCTACAAGTCTTAGCAATACGGATGAATTAACAAAGGCGAAGAGCAATTTTATTCGCAAGGTAGAGAAATTTGTTATGCAAGGTAAAAATGTTAGTATCGGTGATATTGCTTATTCTAATGGTGCTGACAATGGTCTTGTTACAGCTTTATTTGCAACAAATATGAAAACACAGGCTAAAAAAGCTGAGACAGAGCATAAGCTTGCCTGGAGTTTGGGGGCTTACGCCGGCTGGAATACTGCTAGTAATACTTTGGGATACGCCATTGGACAGGGTATTATGCGTCAATATTTAACGGATACTCAAAAAAATAATTTGCTGACGGTACGTTATTTAGATGACTGGGCCTATGAAGCACATGTTCGTCAGGATGTGCGACAGAACCTTGTTTATAAAAATCAGTGGACTGACGGGGCCTTGACGCCTTCGCAACGAACTGAGGCAGAGCAGGCTATAAGTAAGGGGATTGTTGCCTTTAGCTCTAAATATATGACTCCTTATGAATTAAATAAGTGGAAATATAGTCTGCCATGGAGTAGAATGTTTGAAGTAAATGTTTATAAAAATAATTATATAAGGCAAAATAAGGAGGATTAGATTATGAAAGAAATTTGGCAAGAAGTATATGGTATGCAAGAGGAATTAACTGCACGTCGGCGTGATTTGCATAGACATCCTGAGTCTGCTTGGACGGAGTTTCGCACAGCAGCTATGGTTGCTACGGAGTTAGCTCGTTTGGGTTATGAAGTTTATATGGGCGATGCAGTTATGGATGAAAAAGAAATGATGGGTGTTCCAAGCAAAGAAGTCTTACAAAGCTGTATGGATAGGGCAATTAGTGAAGGTGCGGATCCTGCTTTGGTAGCAAAGATGGCTGGTGGCAAGACAGGAGTTATGGGTGTTATGCATTTTGCCAAACCTGGCAAAATATTGGGCTTGCGTTTTGACATGGATTCCAATGAAGTGGTGGAAAGTACTGATCCTAAGCATAGGCCGGTGGCAGAAAATTTTCGGTCAGAGCATGACGGATGTATGCATGCTTGTGGTCATGATGGACATGTAACAGTAGGGTTGGCAACAGCAAAACTGATTGCTGAACGTAAAGACGAAATGTCCGGCTGCGTTAAATTTTTCTTCCAACCTGCGGAAGAGGGAGTACGTGGTGCTAGAGCAATGGTAGCCAGCGGTATTGTCGATGATGTGGATTATTTCTTATCAGGACACATTGGTTTTAATGCTGATAAAGATAATGAATTAGTATGTATGACAGGAGGCTTTTTAGCTACCAGCAAATTGGACGCTCATTTTACAGGTGTTTCCAGCCATGCAGGAGCGGCACCTGAACAAGGCAAGAATGCACTTTTGGCAGCAGCCCAAGCGGCAATTTCCTTGCACACTATTTCGCGCCACGGAGCAGGAGCTTCCCGCATAAATGTAGGCGTTATAAACGCAGGTACGGGACGCAATGTTTTACCTGATGTGGGTGAAATTAAATTAGAAACACGCGGAGCTAATACGGATATTAATGATTTTATGATGCAAGAAGCTAAGCGTATGATTACAGCTTCTGCTGCCATGTATGATGTTAAGGTTACAACTAAGGAGGTAGGTGGAGCACCTGCCTGCGAATTAAGTGAGGATATGGGCAAAGAAATTTATAAAATTGCTAGTGAATCAGGAGAGTTTGACTTAGTTGTCCCTTTTATTAGCCTAGGAGCCAGTGAAGATTGTTCTTATTTTATGGACAGAGTACAAAAAAATGGTGGACAGGCAAATTATATGATGTATGGAACTACATTGGCTGCAGGGCATCACAATATGGCCTTCGATTTTAATGAGAAATGTTTGCCTAAGGCCGTAGGTATTTTAGTTACCTTAGCACTGCATTTTAGTAATAAATAAAATTTAAAAGCAAGGGTTTAAAGTTTAAAAAAAGAACTTTTAATTGACATTTTATAGTCAGAATGATAATATATTAACAACAAAATATTACCTTTAATCTAGCCCTGTGAGACTAAGAAAGGAACTTTTATAAAGCTCTTAAAAGCCTTCTTGTCCACATGTGCAAGAAGGCTTTATTTGTTATACAACACATCTTTAAGTGATTCTGCGAAATCAGCAAGAGTGTTATAACAAGCATAAACATGTTATAACTCTACCCATTGCTGACGCAATGGGTATTTTTTTATGAAAAATGAATTGGGGGTTTGAAAATGGCAAAAGCAACAGCATCACTGTCAGGCAGGGATATTTTGGATTTAGACTCAATGACTGTGGAAGAATATGAACTAGTCATGCAGACTGCTACAGAAATGAAAAAAATTATGAAAAGAGATATTAAGAAGGTACCATCTCTTAGAGGTAAGTCCATTATTAATCTTTTTTATGAGAATAGTACGAGAACAAGGACATCTTTTGAGTTAGCAGGTAAATATTTAGGAGCTGATGTAGTAAACATAACGGCTTCTAGTTCTAGTGTAGCTAAAGGGGAATGTTTGCGCGATACGATTTTGACAGTGCAGTCTATGGCTTGCGATGCCATTGTTATGCGTCATCCACTTGAAGGAGCAGCTGCCTATGCGGCTAAGGTTGCAACTCCGGTTGTAATTAACGCCGGTGATGGTGCACATGCACATCCTACACAGGGCCTTTTAGACATGTTTACTATTAGAGAGCAAGGTAAGAATTTCAAAGATTTAAAGATGACTATAATAGGTGATGTTTTATATAGTAGAGTAGCACGCACAAATATAGCTGCTTGGACAAAACTGGGCGCAGATGTACATGTAGCTGGCCCCATGACTTTATTGCCACGTGACATAGAAGCTTTGGGGGTTACGGTTCACAAGCGTGTTGAAGAAGCCTTGGAAGGCGCGGACGTAGTGGATATTTTGAGAATTCAGTTGGAAAGACAACAAAAAGGATTGTTTCCTACACCCCGCGAATATGCGAGGATTTTTGGTGTCAACGAAGAAAAATTAAAGCTAGCTAAACCTGATGTTACGGTTTTACATCCAGGTCCTATGAACAGAGGTTTAGAAATATCGTGGGAAGTTGGTTACTGTGATAATGCAGCTATTCGTACAGAAGTACAAAATGGCGTGGCCGTACGTATGGCATTACTATTCTTAACGTTGACTGGAGGTAAGCAAATTGAAAACGCTAATTAAGCACGGACGTATTGTAGATCCTAGCCAAAATCTTGATGCGGTTATGGATTTAATGGTAGAAGATGGCGTAATAATAGCTTTGGAAAAAGAAATTAATGAACAAGCAGAAGAAATTTTTGACGCTAAGGGTTTAGTTGTAGCGCCGGGATTCGTTGATTTGCATACACATTTGCGTGAACCTGGGCTAGAAGCGAAGGAAGACATAGTTTCAGGCACTAAGGCAGCAGCTGCAGGAGGAATAACACGCATTGCCTGCATGCCTAATACTAAGCCGGTAGTAGATAGTTCCATAATTGTTAGTGGAATTAAGGAAAGAGCTGCCAAAGAAGGCTATGTTCATGTTGAGGTTATTGGGGCTATTACCAAAGGCCAAGAAGGTAAAGAACTAGCGGAAATGGGCGACATGGCTATGAGTGGTGCGATAGCGTTTTCTGATGACGGTCATTACGTGGACAGTGCTCATACTATGATGGTAGCAGCAAAATATGTATCTGCTTTTGATAAGGCTCTT
>Ga0265294_10006624_pt1 | contig 13865 bp, 13 predicted proteins | sample MunlanPumphouse3_FD_192504 | JGI IMG/M metagenome (GOLD analysis project Ga0265294, IMG submission 192504) | Groundwater microbial communities from a municipal landfill in Southern Ontario, Canada - Pumphouse #3 | ecosystem: Environmental > Aquatic > Deep subsurface > Groundwater | place... | reverse complement strand
GCCTAAAAAAGAAATTATGCCTCATATGGAAGCTGGAATTAGACAAGCTGGTATTATTCTGTTAGTTACTGGTGCCGGTGGTGCTTTAGGACAAGTAATTAAGGATACAGGCGTTGGCGATGAAATTGCTAATGCAATTGTTTCTTGGGGTCTTCCAGTAATCTTATTACCATTTATCGTTTCTACAGTTGTTAGATTCATTCAAGGATCTGGTACAGTTGCTTTAGTTACTGCAGCTTCAATTACCGCTCCTATCGTTTTAGCTGCTGGCGGATCACCTGTATTTGGTGCTTTAGCAGCGATGGTTGGTGGTGTATTCTTCGGATACTTCAATGATTCATATTTCCATGTAGTTAATCGTTCAATTGGTATCACTGATTCTAAAGAACAACTTAAGTTCTGGTCAGGAGCGACTACTGTTGCGTGGGCTGCTGGGTTCGTAGTTATCATGGTTCTAGATTTGATTCTTGGCGGAGTAATGTAATATATTCTTTTTATAATTGTAAAAATAGGCAATTTCAATTCGGAATTGCCTATTTATTTTAAAAAAAGATTTTGAAAGTTTGCATTAATAATTAGTGGAAAAGTGATATAATATGATTTGGTGATTACATGAAATTATATATGAAGCAAAAAGGTTTATTATGTCTAACCTTTATTGTATTTTATTTTTTAATTGAATCAATTACATTTAGATGGGTAGATTTTTCTTTTCTGCCACAGGCATTTCTTGTTGATGTGCTCTTTGTACTCGGAGTAGCTTCTGTTACCCTTTTATTTCGTTCTCACAAAATAGCAATCATTTACATGACAATTGTTTTAGCATGGATAATGGCTCTTTTCTTAGTGAATGCTACTATGTATTCGGTATATTTTGAGTTATTTACACTTCAGCAGTTAACTCTTATCGGTGAAGCAACTAATGTGTTTAATTTTGAATTTTTATCAATACCATCTATTGCTTTCGCTACGGTAATATCAATTTTGTATTTTACTTGGGTTATTATTCTATGGAGAAAATTTAATAGAAACAAAGTTTTTATCAATGGATATTATAAAAAAACATTTTCAATTTTAGCTGTTATATTTATGTTGATATTTTTAGTATTTTCAACTAATTTGAGAACGATAAAAAGATATAATAGTGCTGTTTACATTACAACTTTTAAGAGATCATCTTTGGAAGAATATGGGCTTTTAGCTTATTACTGGAAAGAAGCAGAAACCATTGTTTTAGGGAATGTAATTAATAATTATTCAGAAATTGGTGAAGATATAATACCTGTGAAAGACTCTATTCCCACAGAGTATTTTGGCTTGTTAAAGGATGCAAATATTATTACTGTGTTAGTAGAGTCGTTACAACCATTTGCTGTTAATGAAACTTTAACTCCTAACCTTTATAAAATGACCCAAGATGGAATTTATTTTTCTAATAACTATAGTGAAAATAAAACAAATTTTTCAGAAATGATTGCAATGACAGGTAATTATCCGACATTTCCATTGCTTGTAAATAGTTATGAATATGATTTTTCTTATTCATTACCAAGTATTTTGAACAACGGTAATAATTATAACACTGCTTATTTTCATGATAATGTAGGTAGTTTTTATTCTCGAGATAAATTTATGGATGATTTAGGTTTTGATAACAGTTATTTTCATTATGATTTATTTCCGGATGAAAAGTTATGGACTTGGAATGGCGATTATACTTTAGACAGTTTAACGGTTGAAAAAATGATTGATAATATGGACTTTACCTCAGAACCTTTTTATTATTATTGGGCTACTATGGTAATGCATGGTCCATATAATTATGGTTCTGGTAATAAAGCTTTGTTTGAGGAACTTGGTTATTTTGAAGCTATTGATCAAGCAGTGGCTGATGGGGTTTGGGTTAATCCGCTTGAAAATGGAGAAGAAGTTGATAGATTAAGACTTAGACATTATGAAGCAGCTGTTATGGATTTTGATAAAGCTTTAGGTATATTGATTGAAGAATTAGAATTAGCTGGTAAGTTAGATGACACAATTATTGTTTTGTTTGGTGATCATAGTGTGTATTATCATGAATTACAATTAAAAATCCATGATGCGGATAGTTCAGAGTATTATAATATGGATTTGTATAAAACATTTTTATCAATATACAATCCAATTTTGACAGAAGAGTATTTGAAGACAAACGAAACAACTGCAATTACTAGTTTTACTTCACCGCTTAATATTGTGCCGACACTATTTGATCTTCTGGGTATAATTAATAATCAAAATATGATGTTAGCTGAATCTGTCTTTTCGGGTGAGCAACAAGTATTTTATTCGAATAAATTAACTAGTTTCTTTGATGATAATCTTTATAGTAATGATGGGTATGAAATAATTTATAATAAGGAAGATGTTAATCAAGCATATATAGATGCTTTCTTAGCGATTTGTGAAAAACAAAGGAATAGATTAGAAATAGTAAATTATTGGTATGACAAAACTAAAGACAGTCAGTGATAGACATTTTGTTTATCATTGATTTTTTTGATATAATGAGATGATTTTACTTGCTAAGTTTTTAAAAAATAGTATAATATCATATATTGAATTAAAGGGGTGAAGACTGTGTGGGAATCAATTTGGTCTTTTATAACATCTGTGCCGTTGTGGGAAGTATTATTAATACTAGTTGCAAAAGTAATCGAAGTAGCAATTAGTACTTTAAGAATTATATTTATTGGTAAAGGTTTAAGAAAACCTGGTACGATGTTAGCGTTGGTTGAAATATTGTTATGGGTATTCATCGCATCAAGAGTGATTACTGGCATGAGTGAAACACCGATGAAAGGAATATATTACAGTATCGGTTTTGCTTTAGGGGTTTATCTAGGATCTATTCTCGAAAACCATTTAGCTGTTGGTAAAGTCTTGATTCAAGCTGTAATAATGAAAGATGAAGCTAATACTGTTATTAACGCTTTAAGAGAAGCCGGACATGGCGTAACTAGCATTGATGCTCATGGAAAATATAAAGAAAGAGAAGTTTTAATGATTTTTGCAAATAGAAAGAATAAAAATGCAATTTTAAAACTTATTTCTGATAATGATGATGATGCATTAGTGGTAGCTAATGAAGTTTCTTATTTGCGTGGAGGATTTGTTAGTCCTTGGAGAAAATTAGCTAAATAGAGTATTGCTATATATATAGAAGGTTTCTACAAAAAAAACGAAAAAATAATCCTTGAAATTTGAGTAGAAATCAGCTATAATATATAGCACGAGTTGCAGGTGTAGTTTAATGGTAAAATATCTGCTTGCCATGCAGAGGATGGGGGTTCGATTCCCCTCGCTTGCTCCAAAAAGACATTGTTGAATACACATAATTCACTGTATTCTAAATACATTTTACAGCCTAAACACTGTAAAGTCAATAAGAAAGGTGAAATTTATGAAAAAATTTATATTCAATTTAAAGAATATAAGAAAATCTAAAGGTATTAACCAATCTGAACTAGCAAAATTAATGAATACAAACCAACAACAGATAAGTAAATATGAAAATTCTGTTGAATTACCAGGACTAGAAAAATTAGTTGAAATAGCAATCTCTTTGGATGTAACTTTGGATGATCTCATTGAGATTAAACAAATTAAAGAAAATGAAAAGGACTAGATTAGTCCTTTTTGTTTATATATCACTTAATTATCATCATAAGGATAATAATTATCATAATCTAGTTTTAACATTGAATAATCAATTTCGAGATAGATCATTGTTTGTTTTATATCAGAATGGCCTAAAAGTTTGCTTATTGTTGTCAAAGGACACCCAGCAATAAGCAATCTGGTGGCAAATGTTTTTCTTAATCGATGCGGATGAATATTGTGTTTAAATTCTAAACTTACGTTCATTTTGTCTAAAAAGTGATAGAGACTATACTTGTTCATCCTTGCGTTCTTATTATAATTCCAAATTACATACTCTTTCTTTTGTTTTGAAGCTGCAACTAAAAATTTTCTAGATAGTTTTCCAAATAAAACATATCTCTTTTTTCCGTTTTTTGTATGCTCTAAATAAATACTCTCGGTTGTTAAATCCACATTCTTAAATTTTATATCAAATAGTTCAGATAATCTAACTCCAGTGTCTAGCAGTAATAATATTGATAAACCCCAAGATATGTTGTTAGGGTTATTGATATCTAAAGAATTAACATACTTTTTCACTTCACTATATTCGGTTTGATTTAATGCTTTAAAACCAGTAGTATCATCTCTCAACTTATATCTTTTTGGTATAGGCACTGAATAAAACCTAAACACTGTAATAGAAGATGATATTATATCATTAATCTTGCTATTCTTATTTTTACCTAAGTTTAAATAATAGTCGGTTAATTTTTCAAATATTTGATCATCAACATCTTCAACGTAAGCTACATTAATCTTATTAAATGCTAATAATAAAGACTTGAAATTCTTCTTGTAATACAAATAAGTTCCATGTGAGTTATATTTCTTAGAATGTTCAAGATACAAGGTAAATAGATTTTCTAGTTTTTGTCATAGAATCCTCTTTCTGCAAATAATATTACATGCGATATTCATTATACACTAAAATTATCAATATGAATTTGAAAAAATTTGCGAATTTTCCAACTGCTAAAATATAAAGAAAATCTATACTTTCAAATCGTTTTGAAATCGACTAGATTATTAAGATAAGTGCTATACAACATTGTACCAAGTATATATTATTAAAAAATAATGCTCAATTATAGTGAACCCCATATAGTGGACACTAAATAAAAAGAGTAAGATGTTAGTATTAAATTACTAGCATCTTTTTCTATTTAGGTGATAGATATGATATATTTATGAGTAAGAAAGCTTTTTGGATAACGAAGTTATCAACAAAAAGCAAAAAGAGGCACGACATAAAAACACATAAGGAGGAAAAATTTATGGCGAGCAAGGGACAAAAATTCAAGAAGGTACCTCTAGAAGAAAGATTGAATGCGGTGAAGGAAAAAATTCAAGAAGGTAAAAGTTATACTTATTTAGCACAAAAGTATGAAGTAAGTTGGAATACGGTAGAAAGTTGGGTAAGAACCTATCGGAGAGATGAAGGCTTAGACATCAGGGCGAAGGGAAGACCTAAGAAAGAAGAGACCATTGATTATAAGGAAAGGTATGAAATCTTAAAAAAGTTTCAAGAATACTTGAAGGAGGTCGATCAAGAGAAAAAATAGCCTTTATCACAAGATATAGGTATAAATATCATATAGAAGTGATGTGTGAAGTCTTGGAGATTAGCAAATCCACATATTACAAATATCGAAATACAGCAGACCCTGATTATCAAGATTACCTTATAATAAAAAAAGTGTTTGATAAACACAAGAAAGTATATGGATACAGAAGAATAACCGAAGAACTAAAACAAGAATATGGGTTAGTCATGAACCATAAGAAAGTATTAAGGATTATGAGTAAATATGGAATCATGGCTAAATATATCAAAGATATCAAACCAAACTATAGTAAAAAATATATCGAAGAACAATCGCAATCAGACCAGCTAAAGCGCAATTTCAAACAAAGAGGCTGGGTTACAGATATTACTTATTTGACATTGACAAGGAATGGCAAACGTGCCTATCTAAGTACAATCCTAGACCTAGAAACAAGAAATTGGATAGCATATAAGATTGGTAATTACAACGATAATAAACTAGTTATGGATACGCTTAATGAAGCTATCTATAAAACAAATGATCTGAATGGACTCGTACTCCATTCAGATCAAGGCTCTCAGTATCTTTCAACTGAATACAAAGTTATCTGCGAATCCAATGGTATTATCATATCCCATTCACGAAAAGGAAACCCCCTAGATAACGCAGTTATAGAAAGTTTTCATTCTATTTTAAAGAAAGAAACTCTCTATAATAATGATATCACATCTTTAGATGAATATATACAATTAGTCCATGAGTGGATGATTTTTTATAATACTATTCGTTTAAAAAATTAAAAAAGCAGACTCTTTTTATTTACAGTCTACTTTTATGGGTTCATTTCATTTGATTCTCTTTTTTTTGCTTTATTAATAAGAAAGAAAAAAATCATAATAAAGGCAATTTACTATAAGGGTTTTATCGATTCTATTTCGCCTGAACATATAGCTTTAATTTGTTTATTAACTTCAATGTTTAGGTGCCCTAAAATGCTTATATAAAGACATTTACCAATAATTAGCTTATTGTTTTCTTTGAATTGAATCAATTCATTTTTATAAGCCAAATATTTATTGCAATAATCAATTATTTTAGTTTGTGATAGTAAAAATTCTTGATAACTGTCTTCGAAAACTTGCAAGAATTTATTTAGAATTTTTTCTTTATTGAAAAAAATATTGGTTTCTTTTTTTAATGAGGTTGCTTTTGAAGCGATTTCATCAGGAAAAAACTCTTGATTGAGGTTTAAACCGATTCCGATAATTATAGCTTTCAAGTTTGGTTGAAATATTGACTCGACTAAGATGCCAGATGTTTTCTTTCTGTTTAGAAGCAAATCATTTGGCCACTTTATTTCTAAATTATTTGTGTATTCACTCAGTGCTTTATGTAAAGCATAGCCAGCAAATAATGGAATAAGGTCAATATTTATTGATGATAAATTATCTTTCAGTAGCATCGAAAACGTTAAACTATCATTATTAGAAAACCATAAATTGTCTTTTCTTCCTTTACCATGAGTTTGGTTTTTTGCGATTATACAATCGAGATGATTTAGTTTTTCGTAATTAGATTTTGCATATATATTTGTAGAATCTAAAGATTCAAACTCGATAATTTTCATTTTATCCAAAATAAGCTAAAAGTAACCCTGCGGCAATTGCACTACCAATAACTCCCGCAACATTTGGACCCATTGCATGCATTAGTAAATAATTATTTGTATTAGCTTTTTTACCTTCCTTCATAGCTACTCTAGCAGCCATTGGAACAGCGGAAACGCCTGCTGCACCAATAATTGGATTGATCTTTTCTTTGCTGAAAAGGTTCATTAATTTAGCTCCTAGTATTCCTGAAATTGTCGCGACTATAAAGGCGAATAAGCCTAAAGCAATAATCTTTAATGTTTCTAACTGTAAAAAGTTAGTTGCCTTTGTTGTAGCACCAACTGATAATCCAAGTAGGATTGTGATTGCGTATAGCAAGGTTTTTCCACTAGCATGAACTAAGTTTGGAACAACACCAGATTCTTTTATTAAGTTACCAAGCATTAACATACCGATAAGTGGTGCACTAGAAGGAATGATAACAATTGTGATTAAAGCGACGATTATAGGGAAAAGAATTTTCTCCTTTTTTGATACGTCCCTTAGTTGTTTCATTTCTATCATTCGTTCTTTTTTAGTTGTGAAAGCTTTAATTAACGGTGGTTGTATAATTGGGACGAGTGCCATATAAGAGTAAGCAGCGATTGAAATCGCTGCAAGTAAGTGAGGAGCTAGCAGTGATGAAGTAAGAATTGCTGTGGGACCATCTGCGCCACCAATAATGCCGATAGCTGCTGCCTCTTCGCCGGTAAATTTAAGAAGAAGTGCTCCTAAAAAAGTAATAAAAATTCCGACTTGGGCTGCAGCACCTAAAAGCATTGATTTAGGTCTAGCAATTAAAGGGCCAAAATCTGTTGTAGCTCCTATTCCTAAGAATATTAAACTAGGATAAATTCCATATGAAACGCCATAGTATAAATAACCAAACATACCTGAGTATTTAGTTATTTCTTCGCCATTCTCAATAATAGTTTCTTTGATGAATAAGTTGGTTCCAGGGATGTTAACTAGTAACATTGCGAATCCAATTGGAATTAGAAGATATGGTTCAAACTTTTTAAATATTGCTAAAAAAAGAAGTATAAGCGCTATGATAATCATAACAACATATTTCCAACCACCCGCACTGAAGAATTGATATAAGCCACTAGATTCAAAGAGTTTAGTTAATATATCTATCATTTTATTCAACCTTTATTAATGGTTGGTTGCTATCTACAGAATTACCTTCTTGAACAAGAATGGTTAGAATCTTGTAATCTTTATCTGCGGTTATATCGTTTTCTAATTTCATAGCTTCTAGTATTAATAGTGAATCGCCTTTTTTTACCAATTGACCAGGTTTAACAAGGATTTTTTGAATTGTACCTTGCATTGGGGATGCAATTGTTGTGCCTCCTACATTAGTTTGTGTTAAATTAGTTGGCTTTTCTGTTTTAATTGAACCAGAAATTTCTTCAACAGACTCTAATTCTATAATATATGTTTTTCCATTGACTTTTACATTGTATATTTTCATTATTCTATCTCCGTTATTGACATTAGTTTAGGTTCTTTTTTTGTAGTTTCTCGATAATCAATTGACGCTATTAGAATTGCGGCCATTAAATCATCATTTAATTCGATTTTAGTTTTTTCTTGATTAATATGATTAGTTTTTTGTGGGCTAAGTTTTCTTAATGGTGTGATTGATATAATGATAATGAATATAATTGCAATAACAATAACAATACTTAACAAAGAAAACAATATACCATCAATAAATGTAATTAGTATCATAAGATATCTCCTGTATCAAGAGTAAAGTTGATTACTTGATCTTGGTTTTGTGTTAAAAACTTATAGGCTACTGATTCAAATAATACTAAGCTTAATACATCTTCATCTGATTTAGCTAAGTTTTTATATTTTTCTTTAAATACTTCAAACTGCGGTAATAAGTCATCAGCTGGCCTTTTTAGAAGAACAGTTTCGTCACCAATTATGCTTTTTCTAAACTCAGGATCTATGTATCCAGGGGCTTTCCCATAAAGACCTTTCAAATACGCTTTAATTTCATCAGGGACAAGTTTGTAACGTTCACGACTTAGAATATTCATTATGGCTTGTGTTCCAACCATCTGAGATATTGGTGTAACAAGTGGTGGATATCCTAAATCTTTCCTTACTTTAGGAACTTCTATTAGAACTTCTTCATACTTGTCTAATGCTTTTTGATCTTTAAGCTGACTTAACAGATTAGATATCATTCCGCCAGGTATTTGACTGTGAAGTATTTTTGGGTTAGGAGTTAAAGCTTTGGGATTTAATATCCCATTAGCTAGGTATTTGTCTTTAATAACTGTTAGAATATCTTTTGCTTTTTCTAGGTGAGCAAAGTCTAACGTATTTTTGTTACCTAAAAGGGTTGCGATAGCTTCAGTAGCTACTTGAGATGTTCCGCCTGAAAGTGGTGATAGTGCTGTATCAACAATATCGACACCAGCCTCAATGGCTCTTAGGTAAGATACTGGGGCTAATCCTGAAGTTGCATGAGTATGGAAGTTAATAGGTATTTTCACATTATTTTTTAGAGCTTTTATCAAATCATAAGCGGTGTCAGGAGTTAATATTCCTGACATATCTTTGACGCAAATTGAATCAGCGTTCATTTTTTCAGCTTTTTTAGCTAAGTCAATATAATAATCAATGTTATGAACTGGACTTGTTGTATATGAGAGAGCGATTTGTAAGATTCCCCCATATTTTTTTACTGCTTTAGCGGAAGTTTCTAAATTTCTTAAGTCGTTTAGAGCGTCAAAAATTCGGATAATATCAATTCCGTTTTCGATTGACTTTTCTACGAATTTCTCAACGATGTCATCTGGATAATGCTTGTATCCAAGAATATTTTGACCTCTAAAAAGCATCTGTAATTTAGTGTTCTTTACAACACTTCTTATTTTTCTTAATCTTTCCCACGGATCTTCATTTAAAAATCTAAGACAAGCATCAAAAGTGGCGCCGCCCCAAACTTCAAGTGAATAGTATCCTGCTTTGTCAAGCTCTGGTAAAACTGATAATATTTCATCGGTAGTTAATCTTGTAGCCATTAAGGACTGGTGCCCATCTCTTAAGGCTGTTTCAACAAATTTTACAGTCATAGCAAATCTCCTATCTAGTACAAAAAAAACTGATTCAAATGTAGATTGAATCAGTTATATTATTTCTGAAAGCAATCACTTTGATGTTTATATCAAACACCATCATTATAACACTTTTGTTATTAATTTGAAAACAAAAAAATAATTATTGTTGGAAGCCAAATTTTATATATAAATTTGTAATTAAATAATTACAAATAATTAAGAAAAATTGACTATTTTAATAGATATAAGATGTTAACATCTAAATATATTGATAATTATATTTTTAATTAATTATCAATATTGAGAAAAATATTTCCAGAAATTCTTGAATAATAATGTATATACTAGGATTAAAAATGTGTGTTTAAATCATTAGTGATGTTGGAAAAAAGATTCTTTAAGAATTAGATATTTTAGAGTTTAGACATAAGTATTTGAACAGTTTTTGAATTCTTTAGAAATGGGTTATTAATGTGTTAGAGAAACATTTTGGTTATGAGTAATATTTATACATATTATTATAGAAAAAACTCTATTCTTGTATTTATAAATGATAAATTTTTTTAATTGTTTTCTAGAATGTAGTAAGTTTTATTGATTTCATTAGTTAAACGTATTACAATGAATTGAAAATGATTTTATAAATACTTTGAATTATTAAAAAATTCTTAGTTTTAATTTGAATGGAGTTATTATGAAGAATATATTTGTTGTTGGAAGTTTAAATATGGATTTAGTTTTCAGTGTTAAAAAAGTTCCCAAACAAGGCGAAACACTACTGAGTAATAATTTCACTATGCTTTCTGGAGGAAAGGGAGCCAACCAAGCAGTGGCTAGTTCTTTTTTGGGAAGCACTACTTATATGATTGGAAATGTCGGTCAAGATCCATTTGGAAATACAATTATTGATAACTTAAAACTTGCTGGTGTTTATACAGATAATATTCATAAGACTATTGAGAAACAAACAGGAGTAGCATGCGTCATTCTTAGTAATAATGATAATAGGATTATTCTTGATCAAGGAGCAAACGGCTTTACTTATTATGAACAAGTAAGAAAAGCGCTAAAGGAATTGGCTAAAAAAGATGATGTGTTTTTAACTCAATTGGAGATTCCGGTTAATACAGTAGTAAAAAGTATTGTTTTGGCTAAAAATATGGGCTTAAAAACAATCTTAAATCCAGCTCCTGCAAGTATTTTGCCAGAAGAAGTGTATACTTATATTGATCTTATTATCCCTAATGAAATTGAAGCGGAAATAATCACCGGTTACGAAAGAAGTAATGCTGATTTTGACAGATTAGTGGTAGATTTCTTTATAAGTAAAGGCGTTAAAGAAGTTGTAATAACTAAGGGAAAACAAGGACTAGTTTATGGAAATAAAAAAATTGTGAAGAAAGTTGATGCTTTCGATGTAACTGTAGTTGATACTACAGGAGCGGGAGACGCTTTTGTTGGAGCTATAGCTAGTGAAATTTCCAAAGGTAGAGATGTCTTAGATTCATTAACGTTTGCTTCAGCAGCATCTGCTATAGCTGTTTCAAGGTTTGGTGCGCAAAAGTCAATGCCCACTATTAGTGAAGTAGAATGTTTTATAAAAGGACACTCATTAGTATAAAAACAAAATGATTTTAGTCATATTATTAATTGTTCAGAATTTTTGTTCTATTTCAATTAAAATAAGAAGTGGATTCAATGTTACTTGAATTCACTTTTTTCTTTAAACTTTTTCACTTTATTGATATACTATTTAAGAAGATAAAAAAACTATGTGAATGGTAAATCGTATTTTTGTGGAAATGGCTCTTTTAAAGGCAATTACATTACATGCGTTTTTAGAACATACTATTGATTATTTACTTTCAAAGATTCAATAAAATGTTAATAGACATTTTTTGATATAAAAAAATTACTTTAGGAGAAATGAATATGATTAAAAAAATGAGTCGAAAGATTCCGAACTTTGTTCAACTGTTTATTTTATTTATGTTAGCTTTTTATTATTTATATCAACATGTTAGTTTTAATAAATCTATATTTGATATGTTACGGGAATTATTGCCGGTATTGTTAGTAGTGATTGCTGTAATCGTGCTCGGTTCTAAAAAGAAGATGTTTGTAAGTCATACTATTTTGTTTATTGCGGCCTATTTAAGCCCTGGAAAGAATGCAATTATGACTCTATTAGGGTTTAACTTTCAAACAATGCAGTTTAATAATAGTATTGTTTTGTCCACTATTATTTTCGCCGCGATCTTTATATATATGATTTTGATGATTATATCTTATTTATTGAATGATAATCTAAGTAATTCGAATCATAGAGGAAAAGTAGTAGCGCTAATATTGATTTCACTAATATTTGTGAATCTTATTGATAATATTAATGTTGGTTTCTATTTTGCAATAGCTTTATTTGCTTCTGTGGCATTCGGCACTCAGGTATCATCACTATTAATTGTGCTAGCAATATTGATTGATTTACCTTTTCAAATAACAGAATATATTATTGACAAAAGTTTATTTGAACATAGTTTAGGATATTTCATTTTTGCTCTAACTGGATTAGTCTTGATTTTCATAAATTTTAAATACTTGTTTAAAAGTAAATCGTAAAAAATTTAGAGTTTATAGTCTGAAAAACTAAAAGAACATCTAAATATAAGCCTTTTAGGTTTTTGTTTTTTTTAAAAAATTAAAACAAAATATTAAATATTTTTTTAAAAACTATTGTGTTAATTTATTTAGTATGTTATCATATAAAAGTCAAATCCATTTTCTAGTTTATGTACTATGAATACGGACGAATGACAAAGCTAAAACCGGAGTAATCCGGCGACAGAAAACTATAGGGTCTCTATGAGATAGCCAGTTGCCTTTCAATACGTTCATAGAATATAACTAGAGTAACTGTTCTAGTTGGATTTGTTTTTTTTTGCTAAAAAAACAAACGTTAAGTAATTATTGTTTATTTATTAATGATAATTATTTGAAAGGAAGGATAAAAAATAATGCCAATAATTTTTTATTGGTAAATAGAGTTTAGAGAATGTTTAAATCTAGAGATTTATTTACTTAGATATAGTTACAAAATTTTAGATGACATTACTTAGAGGAAATCAAAATGATGGGAAAATATTTACGTTTAGTTATAAGTGTAATATTAATCTCTATCGTACTATGCTCATTAAACACATCTAGTTATATTTTGCTAAACGAATCTGATGAAACCAATCAAGTTGTGTTAGAATCATTTTCGGAAGAAAATAAACTAATAGAATTAAAACAAAATGTGAGTAGGACATCTGAGACTACAATTGAATTTGTGGGAGTAGGAACTGAAGCTAACCCATACATCATTAGTCAAGCTAGTGATTTAGTATCGTTATCCGCCATCGTGGCAGAAGGTAACGATTTTTCAGGTTTTTACTTTAAAGTAGTTTCAGCAACTGGTACTATATCATTAGGAAACTTTATACCTATTGGCTCTTCAGCAAAACCATTCCGCGGTCATTTTGACGGCGGTTTTGTTACGTTTGATTTAGCTATTCTTAGAACGACAACCAATTATCAAGGTTTATTTGGTTATGTAGATGGTGGAACAATTAAGAATTTATCAATTACAGGATCCGTTAATGGCGATTACTATGCAGGTGGTGTTGCTGGATATCTTAATTCCGGTACCATAGAAAATGTTTATAACTTAGCTTCGATAGAAGGTTTACATTATGTAGGTGGTATTGTTGGTTGGGCTAATTCAGGAACTATTCAAAATTCTTATAACAGTGGGAATATTAAAGCTAGAGGTACAGCAGCAGGTGGTATAGCAGGGAGAATCCAAGGAGCTGCTGCAGCTAAGGTTTATATAAAAAACACATATAATAATGGGGAAG
>Ga0265294_10006620_pt1 | contig 13870 bp, 14 predicted proteins | sample MunlanPumphouse3_FD_192504 | JGI IMG/M metagenome (GOLD analysis project Ga0265294, IMG submission 192504) | Groundwater microbial communities from a municipal landfill in Southern Ontario, Canada - Pumphouse #3 | ecosystem: Environmental > Aquatic > Deep subsurface > Groundwater | place... | reverse complement strand
TATCACGGTTGCCCGCATTGTAAAGTTTTCGCGCCTGCTGCGCCCCGTAGGGCCTGGATTCGTGTCTCAGAATCCAACTCCGGGCTCTTGCTCCCACAACCCGTACCGATTACTGGCTTGTTGGGCCGTTACCCCGACAACAACCTAATCGGCCGCAGATCCATCCTAAGGCGCCTGAACTTTCGGTTACAGAGCATTCCAGCATCTGTAACCTATAGGGTATTATCCCCAGTTTCCCGGGGTTATCCCCTTCCTTAGGGCAGGTTATCCACGTGTTACTGAGCAGTACGCCGAGGGCCGAACCCTCTCGACTCGCATGGCTTAATCGAACCCCGATAGCAGTGACCTCTGGCAGGATCAACCAGAGTTTGGAAGTAATGCACACTACTAAACTTGGGAGGAATTAGCGGTTACTGAACAAATTTCCGCATTGCCAATGCCAACGTCAGAATCAACCCGCACAATGGCGGTCACGTTGATTCTCCATCAACAGGAAAACAATGTTTATTTCCTAACTATTTAAACATTTGTTTCCTGCATCAGATTCAAGGCGAAAACCTTGAACCCTCATATCCTTTGAATACAGGGAAACTTGGCCCGAATCAGACCGGACCACTCCACCTGCGCAGGAACTAATGTTTGTGATTCATCACATATAAACATTATGTTCCCGCTTCAGGCCAGTTCCGGAAATTCACTCGGAATTCCCGGCCCAGAACACAGCGCCCGGTCAGAACGTCGAGTCCTGGCCACCCTGTTTCACCCGTGCGGGGATTAATGTTTGTGATTCCTCACATATAAACATTGTGTTCCCGCTCCAGGTTCCAGGCCGGGAATCCATCATATATTCCCGGCCCGATCGTATCAGAACGCCCGCATTACACGAGCACAGATACATCGCGTGAGAACATATGTTGAACTTCCAGACATATAAACATTGTCACCCGCATCAGACCCGGGCCAACACCCGGGTCCTCACAACGGTTGAAGGGGCGCAAGACCAGACCACCCGTTCCGGGCTGCACGGCCTGGCGCCCTGACAACACAGCCTTACAATGTTGTCATCAATGCCATATAAACATTTCCCTGCATCGTCGGATCCAAGCACAGAGCTTGGACCCCCATATTCGTTGGAAATGTCGGCCATCCCGCATCGGAATGCGAGATTGTGCACGAAATTTGCTTCCAACTTGACTATTACATGTTGACGCCAGGGGTATTTATACATTTACCTCACTTCCATACAAAAAACAGCACCACATCCAGAAAAGGCCGGGATTTTCCACTCTTCAAGCGACAACGGGTGCCGGAAGCGCAAGGATATTGCCATGCGCGCAATGCCGTTAACTCCAGATCCAGCGGGGTTTTCAATAAAACAGCAAAATCTACGAGATAAAAGTCCCCTGCGCTCACCGGCCGGCGACGGCGCGTCATTGGGAGGATTTTTCCATGTCACACTCGGGTATCCGGTCGCTGATATAGATCTCGCCGAAGAACTCATCCTGCCAGAGCGCGAGTTTGCCCTCAAGCATCAGGAACAGGAGCGGGATGTAGACCTCGCGGCGGCTCCGCCCCATAGCCCCGGACAGGTCCCCGAGCGTCAGGACATCCCCGTTCCGAGTGGCCTGCCGGAATGCGTCCATCACGACCGAGACTGCCTTCTGGTATCCCTCATCGTGCGCGACCGCCACCACATCTTCGGCGTTGAGATCGAGATCCGGCTCGCGCGGCACAGACACCCTTCTGCGCTGCTTGCGGCGCTGCTCCTTCTCCGCCGTCTTCAACTGCTTGATGAGCTCGTAGAGCGTGACCGGCGGGCGTTTCCGCAGGCTCTTCCTTCCTAAGCGGCGCTGGATCTCCCGCTCCAGGCGGCCCATCGGCTCAAGATCGCCGGCCGACTCGAAGTCGAACCCGAGATCCGCGAACGGCTCATCTTCGTCGTCCGCGAACGACTCCTCATCCTCATCGCCATCCCAGCCATCGAGATAATCCGATTTCAGGCGCAGCAAGCACGCAGCATAAAAGAGCGTCCTCCCCGAGACCCGCAGGTCCAGTTCCTTCCTCCGGTCGAGTTCGGCAAGGAACCGGTCCGTCACATCCACGATATCGATGTTCCAGGGATCGACCTCTCCCCGCTCGGCCATGCCGGCCAGGATCTCGACAGGCTCTTCATCCATTGTTCTGCACACCGGTCACATAGGTGCTCTTGTCAGGACGGATGGTCACGCCCACGATGCGGTCGGCGCGCTCGATCATGGGTTTTCGGAGCGAGACGATGATCGATTGCGCGTTCCCCGAGAGTTCGTTCATCATGCCGGCAATCCGGCCGACGTTGCTCCCATCGAGAAACATATCCACTTCGTCGAGGGCGTAGAACGGCGCGGGCATATACTGCTGGATGGAGAAGATGAACGCCAGCGTGGTAAGCGACTTCTCGCCTCCAGAGAGCGAAGAGAGGAGATGGACCTTCTTGTCGCGCGGCTGAACCGCAAACGTCATGCCACCGGAGAACGGGTTATCCTCGTTATCGAGGATCAGCTTCCCGCTCCCGTCGGTCAGGCGCGCGAAGATGTCGCGGAAATTCTCATCGATCGCGGTAAAAGCGGTCATGAAGGCATCATACTTCATCTTCTCGTACTTCTCGATCCGCTCAAGGAGCATCATCCGCTCCCGCGAGAGCACCTCCTTCTTCTCGGTCCTCTCCTCGACGCGTGCCGCGACCCGGTCACACTCCTCGATCGCGAGCATGTTCACCGCGCCGATCTTTTTCAACGCCCGCTCGGCCTCCGCTATCCCGACATCGATAACATCGAGATCGAGATCCGTCTCCACGTCACCGGCCTGCTCCCGGAGCACCGCGAGTTCCGCTAAGAGCGAGCGTTCCCGCTCATCGAGGGCATCGATCTGCATCCGGATGCGCTCCGTCACAGCCGAGAGTTCGAGAGAGCGCTGGTCCAGCACCCGGATCTCCTCAAGGATCCGGTCGCGCTCTTCGTGCAGACCAGTAAGTTCGTTGGAGAACTCCTTCTGGCGCGCTTCAAGCTCGCCGATCAGGCGGCGCTGGCCCTCGATCTGTTCCCCTGTAGCCGTGATCTCACCGTCGATCTCCCGGTTCTTCGTCTCCAGGCGGCTCCGTTCGAGAGCGAGTTCCTCGATACGGTTCGCAAAGTGCTGCCGCTCGCGTTTGGCGTCGGTTATGTCGGCGTCCTTATTCCGGAGCCGGCGCTCGATATCCTCGACCGCCTTACGGAGTTGCTCGTACTGCTCGGTGAGTGCAGGGACCTCGGTATCGTCGAGTTTCTTCTTGAGACCGTCGACCTCCGCCGAGAGTCGCGTGATCTCGCCGGCGGTCCGCTCCAGGTCGGCCTCAAGCCGCGCAAGTTCCTCGCCGCCCGTCTGCGCGCTCTCGAGCAGGGCCTGTAGGGCCTCTCCCAGGGTCTGTCGTTCCCCCGCGAGCACTTCGGTGCGCTTCTGGAACTCATCAACCAGCATGCGGTAGCGCGCAACCTGTTCGTCGACCGCGCTCCGCTCCGCCCGTTTTGCCTCCGCAGCCACGGCAAGGCGGCCGATGGATGCTTCGATCTCCCCCGCCTCCGCCTCGAGGCCGGCAAGCGTCGCACGGACCCGCATGATCTCGTCATCGACCGCCACCCCGAACCCGCGGATCTTCTTTCCCTGAGAGCCGCCGGTCATGGCGCCGCTCCTCTCGACGAAGTCCCCGTCCAGGGTGACCATCTTGTAGCGGCCCATCAGCCGCCGCGCCCGCTCGAGGGTATCCACCACCACCGCCGCGCCGAAGACGACCCGGAACGCGCGGTCGAACGCCGGGTCGAACTCCAGGAGGTCGACCGCGTAGCCGACGATGCCCGGGTCCGCCTCGAGCGGCGAGAGGATCGGCGGCCGGAGTTTGTTGAGCGGCAGGAAGGTGACCCGCCCGAGTCGGTTCTCTTTTAAGTAGCGAATCGCATCGGATGCAACCGCATCGGTATCGACGATCACCCACCTGAGCCGGCCCATCGCCGCCACGTCGAGCGCGGTGGCATACTCCGGCGGCGCCCGCCCGAGCTGCGCGACGGTGCCGTGGACACCCTCCATGCCGAGGACGACATCCATCGCCTTCCCGCCGGCATCGCCGTGCGCCTGCTGCTGCGCCTCAAGGCGCATCAGGCTCTGCTCGTTCTCCCGGATCTCCTTCTTCAGCCGGTCAAGAGCCGACCGCCGCGCAAAGAGCGTGCTTTCGGCCTCAGAAAGGCCGCGCTCGATCTGGCGCTTCTGCGCCTCGCAGTCGGCCATGCAGGATGAGTAGTCCGCAACCTGCGCTTGCTTGTTCGCGAGCTCCTCCTCGACCTGCTGGATGCGCGCATCCAGGCGTTCCCGTTCCGACGTCCGCATCCGGCTCTTCTCGATGAAGATGTCCTGTTCACGGAGGATCTTCGCCCGGAGCTCTTTTTTGCTCTCGAGGTCCTGCAGCCTCTCGAAGAGCTGGTCCTTTATCCCCTCGACCTCTTTGCTCTCGCTTGCGATACGCGCCTCGACCGCCGCGAGTTGATCGCGCTGCGCCGAGAGTTCCATCGCGAGGTTCGCGCGGTCGATCGAGAGGTTGCGGATCTGCCCCGCGCACTCCTCAACCTTCGCTTCGGCGCGTTTGCTGTCCATATAGACACGTTGGACCGCCTCGAGGTTCTCATCACGGCTGACCTTCAGCCGCTCAATGGTCTTCTCACCGAGTTTGATCGCGCCCCGCGCCTCTTCGAGCCTCCCGACGAGTTCGAGATACTCGGGACCGCTCTTGCGGTTTATCTCCTCGTCGACGGCTTGCTGGCGTCCGCGCGCCTCCTCGATGCTTGCTGCGAGAGCTTCAACCTCGCCGGCGTTGCGCTCGAGCGCTGCCTGCTGGTCGTGCGCGAGATCATGGAGGGTGCCGATCTCCTGTTCCTTCTTCCGAACGAGCGCCGCCCCCCGGCATTGCCCGAGGTGCTCCAGCTTGTCCTGCCACCGCCGGTACTCCACCGCCTGCTCGCGCTCGTGCTGGAGCGCATCTAGCCGCGCAACGAGTTCGTTTAAGAGAATCTCCTCACGTTCGAGCCGTTCCCGAACCACCTCAAGCTCCGAGAACGCCTGTTCGCGCTTGTGGTCGAACTCGGCGACACCTGCTATCTCGTCGATGATCTTCCGCCGTTCGGTATCGCTCATCTCCATGATGCGGGTAATATCACCCTGCATCACAACATTGTAGCCTTCCGGCTTGATCCCAATCTTTGCAAGGAACCCGATAACGTCGCTCTGCTTGCAGAGGCGGTTGTTGAGATAGTTGTAACTATAGTAGCCCGTCGCCGTCCGCTTGATCCGGCGCCGGATCGTCGTACCGTCCGAGAACGTGACCGTCACCTCGGCGGTGTTCTTCCCGGAGTTGACGTTGATCAGATCAGTCAGCTTCTCAGCCCGCAGCCCCCGCGCACCCGAGAGGGCCAGGACAAAGAGAATGCTGTCGATGATGTTGCTCTTACCGGATCCGTTCGGGCCTGAGACGACAGTGAATCCTTCAAAAAAAGGAATTTTCGTCTTTCTCGCGAAAGACTTGAAGTTGTCGATCTCAAGCTGCGTAATGTACAAGGACGAGACTCCCTTTACTATCGATCAAGGTCGACCGTATCGTCCTCATCAGCATGTATGACATCGTCGACCGAACGCTTCTTCTGCTCGACGAAGAGTTTCCGTTCAGACGGCTTGCCGCCTTTCCCCCGCCCCTTTGCCGGGGCGCTCCGGGTTCCGGTGCTGGCGACGATGTACTCCGAGGGTCTCCTCGGTTCCGGCTTCAGCGTTCCGTCGTTCTGCATAATGAGCTCGAGTTCCGCATCTTCCGGCGCGTCCGGCTGCTTTTCTGCCGGACGCGGGGAACTCCCGGGCTCGGCGGCGCGGGGCTCTGCCTGGAGCGTGGTCTCGATCTTCTTCTCAGCGGCCACCACCGGCTTCTTCCGGCGCTCCTCCGCGTCCCGAGAGAGTTTCATCGCTATGGACTTGATATCCAGGACCTCTTCCGTCAGGCCCTTCACCAGGGCCTCAAGCTCCCGCACCTTCCGCTCAAGGTCCCTCAGGCGCTCGTCTCCCGCCCCTGACGCGGGCGGCTGTACATACTCTTTCATCGTCTCCACCTCTTTCTCGCGCTCCGCAAGTTCTCGCTCAAGAAACCGTATCCTCGCATCTTTTTGCGCCATTATCTCCCTCAAGGTAATCCTTGATAATAATTACGTAATAATATTACTATAGATTGCCCAAAATGAAGAAATATTACATTGTATCCGGAGTGCAGTTGAGAGAAAACGCGATAGTACTGTATCCGCAGCTGCCATACACGAACACGTATAAAAGAAAGCATATTACCTCACCAGAGTAACCTTTTTCTGCATGTCTAGTCTGGCAAACTTCGATCCAGAAGTCGCGGGCCTCATCGAGAAAGAGCGCCTGCGTCAGATCAATGGGTTGGAATTGATCGCCTCCGAGAACGTCGTGAGCACTGCGGTCCTCGAGGCGATGGGTTCTATCATGACCAATAAATACGCCGAGGGCTACCCCGGTAAACGCTACTACGGAGGTTGCGAGTTCCATGATGTCGTGGAGAACCTGGCACGCGACCGGATGTGTGAACTCTTCGGCGCCGAACACGCGAACGTCCAGCCGCATTCGGGGAGCCAGGCAAACCAGGCAGTCTACTTCGCCTACCTCGGCTACAAGGACAAGATCATGAGCCAGAGCCTCACCCAGGGCGGCCACCTCTCCCACGGTTCGCCGGTCAACATCACCGGACGCTGGTATTCCATCTTCCACTACGGCGTCGATCACGAGTCCGAGACGCTCGACTACGCGGCAATCGAGGAGATGGCACGGGTCGTGAAACCGCAGATGATCGTCTGCGGTGCGAGCGCCTACCCGCGTGAGATCGATTTCAAGGCGTTCCAGGAAGTCGCCGATACCGTCGGTGCGCGGTGCATGGCCGACATCGCCCATATCGCCGGACTCTGCGCGACCGGGTACCACAACTCCCCGGTCGGGGTCGTCGATATCGTGACGACGACGACGCACAAGACCCTGCGCGGCCCCCGCGGCGGTGCCATCATGTGCAGCAAGGAGGACGCGGCCGCCATCGACAAGTCCATCTTCCCGGGCATGCAGGGCGGTCCGCTTATGCACACCATCGCCGCAAAGGCGGTCTGCTTCAAGGAAGCCCTGACCCCCGCGTATAAGGACTACTGCGGGCAGGTCGTCAGGAACGCACAGACGATGGCCGAAGTCCTCAGCCAGGAAGGGCTCGACCTCGTCTCCGGCGGCACCGATAACCACCTTATCCTGCTCGACCTGACCGGGGTCTCGGCAAACCACGAGCACCTCACAGGCCTTGCGGCCGAGGTCGCGCTTGGTGAGGCGGGGATCACCGTGAACAAGAACACCATCCCCCGCGAACAGCTCAGCCCCTTCGTGACGAGCGGGCTACGCATCGGCACGCCTGCCGTCACCTCGCGCGGCATGAAAGAGGAAGAGATGAAGCAGATCGCTTACTGGATCGCCCGGGTCATCAAGGATATTGCAAAGGATAAGACCTCGAAGAAGGCGATCACCGAAGTGAGAGAAGAGGTTATTGCCCTCGCGAGCAAGTACCCCCTCTACCCTGAAGTCGCATGATACTCGACGGCAAAGCGGTCTCTGAGAAGAGGCTTGAGCTCCTCAAGGAGAGAATAGACGAGTCCGGGCTCTACCCACGCCTTGCAACCGTCATCGTGGGCGAGGACCCGGCATCGCAGATGTACGTCCGCATGAAGCACCGGGCATGTGAGCGAGTCGGGATCGGATCGGTCGGGATCGAACTCCCGGCGGACGCCTCCACCGAGCGGGTACTCGAAGCGGTCGCGCGCCTCAATAACGACCCGGACATCAACGGCATCCTGGTCCAGCTGCCGCTTCCTTCCGGGGTCGATACCACCCGTGTCATCGACGCGGTCGCGCCGGATAAGGACGTGGACGGGTTCCACCCCTACAACCTCGGCAGGCTGCTTGCCGGAACCCCGGTCTTTGCCCCCTGCACCCCGCAGGGGATCATGACGATCCTCGAGGAATACAAAATCCCGACCGAAGGGCAGCGGGCGGTCGTCGTCGGTCGGAGCATCGATGTGGGCAGGCCCATGGCCGCCCTGCTCCTGAACGCCGACGCAACCGTCACCATATGCCACTCGAAGACGAAGAACCTCGAGGCTGAGATGCGAAACGCCGACATCCTGGTCAGCGCCATCGGAAGAGCGAAGTTTGTCGGACCGGAGATGGTGAAGGAGGGCGCGACGGTCATCGATGTCGGGATCAACTACGATGACCAGGGCAAACTCTGCGGTGATGTCGATTTCGAGGCGGTGAAAGACCGTGCCGGAGCAATAACCCCGGTCCCCGGAGGCGTCGGCCCCATGACCATCGCGACGCTGATGGAGAACACCTTCAGGGCGGCCAAGTTGAGGACATGCTGAAACACTGTACAGTAAACCATCTCCAGATAGGCGGCGGCGCTCCGGCTCGCCTGATGGGTGTCATCAACTGCAGTCCCGAGTCGTTTTACCGGGACTCCTACATCCCGGCCGGTCGGGTCCATGACCGGGCTCTTGCGATGCGCGATGCGGGCGCCGATATGATCGACCTCGGGGCACGGAGCACAGCCCCGGGCTCTCCTCCCATTTCTGTCGACGAAGAAGCGGCACGGGTGGATGCAGCGCTCTCGGAACTCGACGGGACCGGGATCACGGTCTCGGTGGATACCCGGCACCCGGAGGTGCTCGCGGTCTGTCTCCGTCACGATATTCATGCAGTGAACGATATCTCGGGGCTTGCCGACGAGCGCTACGCGCGGGCGGTCGCTGATTCCGGTCTCCCGGTCTTCGCGATGGCGAGTTTTAAGGAACCCGGCGACGCCGTCGGCCTTGCCGCAACCCAAAAAGCCCTCGGGATGGTCGTGAGCCGGTGCGCACGTCTGGGGATCGACGAGTATGTCCTCGACCCTGCGATCGGACGATGGGGGCCGGGGTGGGCGAGCGAGGACGACTGGGAACTCTGCAGGAACTTTAGCTCGTTCCTGGACTTCGGCCGCCCGGTGCTCGTCGCGGTCTCAAGGAAGACGTTCCTCGGCGACCTGCTCGGCCGCCAGCCCGAAGACCGGCTCGCGGGCACGCTCGCGCTCACGACGATGCTTGTTGCAGCGGGGGCAGCCATCGTGCGGAGCCACGACGTCGCTGAGACCGCCGACCTCCTGCGGGTGTATGCAAAGATGGGGGAAGCATGACGACACCATCGTTCTCGGTATACGGCCTTGCAACCCCCCTGCTCCGGGCCGGCGACGACATCGCGGCGCACCTTCTTGCGTCCGTCAAACGCTCGGCCTTCCGGGGGTTCGAGACAGGCGACGTCGTAGTCGTTGCGGAATCAGCCCTTGCCACCACCGAAGGGCAGATCGTGAGACTTGCCGATGTCGAGCCGTCGGCAGAAGCCCTCCGGCTCGCTGAAGAATACCAGATGGACCCCCGCCACGTCGAGGTGGTGCTCCGGGAGAGCGACCGGGTCGTCGGGGGCATCCCGGGGTTCCTGCTCTGCATGAAGAATGGGACCCTCCTCCCGAACGCGGGTATCGACGCCTCGAACGCCCCGGAGGGGTCGCTCGTCCTCCTGCCCCTCGACCCGGACGCGTCCGCCGGGCGGATACGCGCCGCGATCGCGGAGCGGTCGGGGGCCGATGTCGGCGTCATCGTCATCGATTCCCGGACACATGCGATGCGCCTCGGGTGCTCCGGGGTCGCGATCGGGTGTTCGGGCATCCCCTCGGTGGTCGACGAGCGCGGGAAAAGAGATCTCTTCGGCCGGGAACTCGAGGTCACAAAGCGGGCGGTTGCGGACTGCATCGCGTCCGCCGCCGAACTGGTGATGGGGGAGGCGGGCGAGTGCGTTCCCGCGGCCGTGGTGCGGGGAATCGGGCTTCCCGTCGGCGATTACGCCGGGGTCGCCACGATCGACGCTTCAGAGTGTCTCTTTATGGGGGTCGCGCTGCACGCGGACCCGTCCCTTCTCGTCAAGGGCGATAGAAAATCCTGAGTTCTCCAGGTATTCCCTGCTCTTCCTCCCTTTTCCGTGGATAAGAATCTCGACCAGGTCTTCCTTCTCGTCGACGTCGGTCGACATTCGAAACGAGTCGATCACCTCAACAGAGAAGCCGCATTCTTCTGCAACCCGCAGGTGGTCAAGGAAACTCGCGCCGTAGTAGTCGGCGTGGAAGCACCGCGGCTTTTTGAGGAATATGATGTTTGTTCCGCCACCCCGGCCCGGTACGATGGCCATATCCTTCTCGGTGCGGATCAGCCGCTGGATATCCCCGGCAGTCACCAGGGGGAGGTCGGCCATGATGATGAGCGCCGGACAGTGGAACTGCCCGAGCGCCCAGTTGATGGCATCGTTCAATGGCTCCGTCCGGACGGCGATGAGGGCGTTCTCGTGTTTGAAGGGGTGGGTGCAGAGCAGGGTGGCGCTGCACCCGGACTTCTGCACGGCGGCGATCACGTCTTCAAGCATCACCCGGGCGAACGCCTCCCGCTCTTCCTGGTTGAGGATGCAGGAGAGACGCGTCTTGGGGTTCACCGGCTTAAAGGGAATGAGCGCGTGGAAGTACATTGTGAGATCGTTGTCAGGGTAGTATCAAAAAGGCATCGTTTCCAGTATGCCGCGGATAGACCGGCCCGGATTAAATTAAAAGTTACTCACCCGGCCATATCGCATCTCTCCGCCGGGAACCAGGCATTTACGCAGGTGCTGTGGAACACCCCTGGAGAGGGACGCACCGCTGCACTGTTCACACGAGGTTCCGTTCGTTCTCGACCCTGTTGACTCACGCGAAAGGGAGTTCTTACCGTCTGTGCGCCGGTCGTCGCGTGAGACCCCATCGCTGCCCTAAGGTTCATGTGCGGGGATGCCGACATATACCCATGCACCGCCGCGTGATCACCTTTTCGAGGAACGCATTCCTCCCCTTAACAACGGTCTGCCAGAACCGTTGCGGCTACTGCTGTTTCCGCACCCCGGTGCGGGAGGGTTGCATCATGCCTCCCGGCGAGGTTATCCGGACGCTGGAGTCGAGTGCAGCCCTCGGCTGCACGGAAGCGCTCTTCACCTTCGGAGAGCGGCCCGGCGCGGTCCCGGGTTTTAGCGAAATACTCGGGCGGCTCGGCTACGCGGATTTCCTCGACTACCTCTACGACCTCTCTCTTGCGGCTATCGACCGGGATCTGCTGCCGCACACCAACGCCGGCATCCTCTCCTACGAGGAACTCGACCGGTTCCGTGAGGTGAACGCGAGCATGGGGCTGATGCTCGAGACAACCGCGGACGTCATCGCGCACCGGGATTCTCCGGGAAAGGACCCTGTGGTCCGGATAGAGATGATCGAGAACGCCGGAAAACTTTCCATCCCGTTCACGACCGGCATCCTGGTCGGTATCGGGGAGACGATAGAGGACCGCGAGGAGTCGTTTGAGGTCATCCGAAACCTCCATGCACGGTATGGCCACATCCAGGAGGTGATCGTGCAGAACTTCTGCCCGAAGCCCGGGACCCCGATGGAGGACTTCCCGGTACCCGGCACCGAAGAACTATGTGCGACGATCTCCCTCGCCCGGGAAATCCTTCCCTCGGACGTGGCGGTGCAGATTCCCCCGAACCTCGCGGATGCGGCCCACCTGGTCGGGTGCGGCGTGAACGACCTCGGCGGGGTCTCCCCGCTCACCATCGACTACGTCAACCCGGAGCACCCCTGGCCGCAGATCGAGGAGCTCAAGAGGGTGGCCGGGGATGCGGAACTCCGCGAGCGGCTCTGCATCTACCCGCAGTACATCGAGAAGGGCTGGTATTCCCCCCTGCTCGAACCCCTGATCCAGCAGCTCACGGAGAAGATTGCGACACCGGCCGGGGGTTCAGGTGCATAACCTCATCATTTATCCCGACAACACCTATCAGGAGATTTGGCCATGAAACAGGTTGACCTCCTCTACACAGGGAAGGCTAAGTCCGTCTACCGCACCGAAGACCCGGAAGTATACATCATGAAGTTCCGGGACGACATCACGGCGTTCGACGGCGAGAAGAAAGATACCCTGGGCGGCAAGGGGAGATATAACGCAGAGGTTTCGTCGTTCCTCTTCAAGTACCTGGAAGACCACGGGATCCGGACCCACTTCCTTGGAGAGATCGAACCCGGCACCATTGCCGTGCGGAGTCTTACGATGATCCCGCTTGAGGTGATCGTGAGAAACGTCGCGGCCGGATCCATCGTGCGCAACTACCCGTTCAGGGAGGGGGAGCCACTCGACCCGCCGGTTATCATCATCGACTACAAGAGCGACGCTCACCATGACCCGATGCTCAACGACGACCTGATCTACGCGCTGCACCTTGCCACGCCCGAAGAACTCGACCAGATCAAGGCCATGGCACTCGCGGTGAACGAGGTGCTCTCGGACTACCTCAACCTGCGGGGCATCACCCTGGTCGATTTCAAACTCGAGTTCGGCCGCTATGATGGAGAGATCGTCGTCGGCGACGAGATCAGCATGGACTCGATGCGTCTCTGGGACAAAGAGACCGGGGTGTCTCTCGACAAAGACGTGTACCGTTTCGGCAAGGGCGATGTCATGGAGACCTACGCCGCCGTCGCGAAGCGCATACTCTCCCCGCCCTGGGGGTGAGCCGGTGTGAAGCATGACGTAACCATCACCATCGGACTCAAAGAAGGAATGCTGGACCCCGAAGCGTGTGCCATCCAGCACGCCCTCGCGAACCTGAGGATCCCGACTAAGAGCCGCCGCACCGCGCGGCTTTTCCGTATCACACTTGATACGGCGGAGCAGAAGGCGGCACAGATGTGCGAACGGCTCCTCGCAAACCCGGGGTCATCCACGACTACACGATTGAGGGCGAGTGAGGCATGAGATTTGCGGCGGTGCAGTTCGGCGGCAGCAACTGTGACCGGGACGCCTACCACGTCCTCGCGGATGTCTGCGGGGTGGATACGGATCGGGTCTGGTACAAGAACGGTTCGGCGGAGAACATCACCGGCGTCCTCTCGGAAGGCGGAAACGTGCTTGCGATGATGCCGCATCCCGAGCGGGCGAGCGAATCCGTGCTCTGCTCGGAGGACGGTGTCAAAATCTTTAACTCGATGATAGCCCATATCGAAGAGCACGGACATCAGAGACACACGCAATAGGAGTTTTATCATGACCGAAGAAGGGATCGAAGAGGCGCGCGCCGAAGCAAAGGAGTACGCGAAGGAGAAAGGCTACATACTGAACGTCGACGAGAAACAACTCTCGGCCGTCCTTCGCGGGCTGGCACGGAACAAGGAGCGGTTCGGGGCGGCATACTGCCCCTGCAGGCTCCGGAGCGGCGACCCCGAGAAGGACCGGATCATCATCTGCCCCTGCATCTACCACGAGAAAGAGATCGAGGAGCAGGGAGCCTGCCACTGCCGGCTGTTCTTCAAGAAGGGCGAATAACTTTTTTTTACGTCCCGGCAGCCGTACTGCGCAACTTGCATCTCCGGCCAGTCGCTCACGAAGCCACAGGAACAGATTTCGAGGGGGTATCGCCATGGGGGGAACGACTGTCCGAAGGACAGGAGTTTGAGCACCGAAGGTGCGAATTGGGGGCAGGGGAGGGGGTCTCCCCCTCCCCCACGGCGATACTCCCACGGTCCAGTGCATCAGGCTTTTTCCTCGTACATACCGCTCGCTTCGCTCTCGCCAGTCAGCAATCGCACCTGGCGGCTTCTCAAGCTCCGAACGTGCCGTCCGTCGCACCT
>Ga0265294_10006619_pt1 | contig 13871 bp, 9 predicted proteins | sample MunlanPumphouse3_FD_192504 | JGI IMG/M metagenome (GOLD analysis project Ga0265294, IMG submission 192504) | Groundwater microbial communities from a municipal landfill in Southern Ontario, Canada - Pumphouse #3 | ecosystem: Environmental > Aquatic > Deep subsurface > Groundwater | place... | reverse complement strand
CAACATCTTCTTCACTTAGTCTCAAAACTAAATTTGGTTCTTCTAACAATAAATCATTGGTTGTTCCATCACCTTTTATTGTTTGTATACAATATAATGATTTTATTCCTGTTCTTCTTACTCTGGCATTAAATTGTTCAATTTCATAACCTGAAAATGGACCAAAATACGCTGAAGCAAATTTCTTTTTATCATTAATATCAACACCAACAGATAAATAATTCGAACAAAATATTATTTCATAATCACCAACAGTATTATTATCATTTATTAATCTACATATTTCTTGTTCAGTGTTTGAACGTTTATAATAACCATATTTTACAGGTCTACCCAATAAATATTCAACCATACCAATAATTTTTTCTGAATAAATTTCACCTTTATTTGTTGGTATTAATAATGTATATTTATCTTGAATTAATTTACTTACTTCTAAAGATAATCTTGTTATTGAATCTAAAACATCATCACATATCAAAAATTCCATTGTCTTTTCCAGACTTCGTTTTGTAATATGTATTGTGTTGGCAACATTTCCAAAAAAATATTCTTCTCCCACAGGCGTTCCTGTCATTAAAATTATTTTTGATGCAAATGGGTCATTAGAAGATATAAAAAACAATTCTTTAATTTTTTTGATTACGTTAGATGTTGCTTCAATACGATAACTACTTGTGAATAACAAATGGGCTTCATCTATGAAAATATAATCAAACATTTTTGAAAGTTTTTCATAGTTTGCTCGTGAAAATTTATCAAATGTTGTTACTGCATTTATACCATATTCTATTTGTTTAATGTCTTTCGTACCATAATAACAATCAAACATTTTCATTATTGATGTGTCTGTTTCAATTTTATTTTTAATTACAGAAATATAAGGCAATACCAATAATATACGTTTACCTTCAATTGCAAGATACTTTACAAATTCCGTATTATGGGTTACAGTATTATCACCTAAACAAAACATTTTATCTCCATCAATTTCAAAACCATAATAATCTCCTTCACCTATTGATTTTAATTTAAATCCCGAATATCTTGCTTTATGTCCTGGCCCAATATATGTTTGTTTACGTTTTATTTTTGTTGGAACATTTACAAAATCTCCAGATATAAATAATCTCCATGATATTTTAGTTCCTGATTCCCATCTTTCATCAACATCTTCAACAAGACTTACTTTATATCCTAAAGTATTTGATAAATAAATAACATCATTTATTATTTGTTTATTTTTATTAGAAAAAGTAAAAATATTATCATTACCTAAACAACCATCAGAATCCATTAAACCTGCAAAAAGTTCTAATCTTTTTTGATAAGTATTTATTAAATAATCTTTTGGTATATGTTTATTATCAAATAAATTATAATATTTAATATTATTTAAAATTGGAGATTCATACCCTCTGCCCAATTTATTAGTAAACCTATATCTTGATAAATTATCACCTGATGAATATTTTCCTATTGAACAATTTAATTTATCAGCATATTCGTTCAAATATTGTTCAATATATTTATAATCTTCATTATTGATACTTAATTCTCCATATGTTGAAGTTCCATCACCTAACCAGTAACCTAACCAATATGGTTCTATTAAAACATCTTTTTCTTCAAATGTTACAGGCATTTTAAACAATCTCATATCTTTCTTTTTATATTCGGGAAGTTTAAAATATTCTGTTATTGAATAATTTTTAATTGTATTTCTTGATATTAAATCTTTTGTATCAATCATTGTCAATATATGTGATTTATTACATGTCCATTTAAGAAATGAATTTTTATTTGGTATTACTTCAAACATTTCTTCTTTACCTCTTGACAAAGATAATACTTTTCTTGGTTTTGAATCCCATCCCATTAATAAATCATTAACAATAATATCTTGAACCATTTTAATAGAACCATCATACATTAAAACTGGTGTATCTTTGCCTAAACATTTTCCTGAACCTGGAGGTGAAAATATTATATTTATTTTGGAATTAGTTAAACCAGTTTTAGAATTGATTATAATATCCCGTTTATCATACAAATATTCATATTGTCCAAGTTCTATACTTTGTTTACCAATTTTATTATTTAATACTGCATCAATTTGTTTTTTAATATATGCTTTATATTTATTAGTGACAATAGTTTTTGCTTCTGGTTCGATTGTTTTTACAATACCAGATTTTTTTAATATATCTAAACCAATTTTTGATGGTTCTTTATGATTAGAAAGTGCACAAGAATAAAACGAATTTATTTCACTAACATTACCACATTCTTCTGAATTTAATAATCTATGTGCTATTGGTAAACCATCTTTACCAAGAATAGATGCTAATGAATTACAAACATTATATCGAATAACATAATTTATTCGATTTTTCGGTAATGATGTTACTTTTGATATATCAACACCTAAAGATATATATTTACTTATATCTAATTCTGGTTGTTTATTGTTTTCAATATCTTCTATTTCAACAATGGCTAGTTCATTTATTTGTTCGATTAATTTGTTATTAAATTTTGTTTGGCGTAATAAAACATTTTTAATTGTTTGGTCATAATTTATACCATCTAATGTTTGAGATAATCCAAAACCTATTTGTAAATCAACAAAATTATTGTTTATCAAAGGATTTTCATCGTATGTTAATCTAATACCTGCTGTAATTCTTCTTACAACATTATCAAGGAAATCAACTTCAAAATCTTCAATTATGTGTTTTGAGAAAGATATATTTTTATCTTGTTTATGTAATCTGAATAATATATCATAAATTATACTTGATTTATGTGTATAATTAACATTGAACCAATATTTAGATATATAATCATTATTTTTTGCATTAACATAAATATGATGAGGTGGAGTTACTTTGGTATAAATATGTAATCCATTACCTGATGGAGAAATACATATCCATAAAAACCAATGAAATTCACACAACATATTGTATATTTTTTCTTTCAAATAATATAAATTACCATCCCAAGGTTTTAAATCTAAATCAAATACTTGTAAACCATTCCATTTATAATATTCATCACTTGAAGGTCTTAAACCATCATATGTTACATAAATTTGTTCCCTATTGATTTTTTCAACATATTTTAATTCATCATTAGTTATTTGAAATAATAATTCACCAATAGTTCTTGTAGTATAAATATATTCGTTGTTTAAATTGTTAACGTACATTGTTTTTAAACATGTACAAGCATTATTAGATATAAATGTAATTTTATTATTATTGGTAAAATCATTTTGTTGATATGTTGATGACATTCCAGATATTAATAAAAAACCTAATAATTTATTATTGATAATTTTATTACTAATTAATTTAGATAATGGATTATTTTCATCCCGATTTAATTCGTTTAATAAATTTTTTGATTCTGAATTTACGAATTTATGTAGATATATTTCTCCAAGTTTATTTGAATAATCTATATTTGTTTCCATATTAAATTTCTCATAAATATCAATATCATCATAACTTTTATCAATTGAATAAAATTCCCGTATTTTTAATAACATCGATAATTCATCAATATTATCATAATTAAGTTTTTTATTTTTAAATTTATTTAGATAATCATTTATATTTTGTTTTCTTATTTTCAATATATTTATGAAAAAATTTATAGTTTTAGAACAATGATTTAGTAATTCATGATATTGTAAAAAATGTGTTTGTTGTTGATAATTATTTCTTTCAACTTCTGCTGAAAATTCATTCAATTCATTTAAATCTTGTAATGTTTGTCGTAAAACAAAATAATTATCTGTTTTTGTTTTTATTTGTTGTTGTTGTTTTTCAATAAAATTTTTTGTTTCATCATCAGAAAAAATTTCATCTTTAATAAGTTTAATTATTTCTTTTGGTATTTCAGTTTCAATATTATTTGATTCAAGTTTTAAATTCTCCCTAAATTCTTTTAATTTTTTTCTTATTCGAGGTCTGTTAAAATTTTTAATTGCTTCTTCTAATTGTAAATCAATACTTTTACGGTTATTATCAATATCTAAAGCAGTAAGTATTTTATTATTCATAGGTGCAATGTTTGATTAATGTTTAATTTATTATGATAAAATATATCCTTAAAAATGTTTATTTATAAGCTGAAATAAAAAGAGAGTCCATATTTATGAACTCTCCTAAACTTTAAGTAACATGGCAATTACAGAAAGACACAGGTATTTATTTTTATTCAATTATGATTAATCCTTTACCTATTATTTTAAAAGATTGAACATCTCTAATAATATATGTTGTGTTATTTTCAGGAATTTTTAATTCGTTCAAATCAAAATAATATTTATTATCTGAACTTATTTTGCTTTTAATTGATTGATATTTATCTATTTCTTTTTCATTTATAATTAAATATGCTGGACTAACCAAATTTGAAAAAGATATATTTTTATTTTCGAATATAATATCTTCAGTAATAATATCAACAAAAATTGGAATTAAAATTTCAATAATTTTTTCTTCTGTTTTTGTTTCGATTATTGTATTTTGTATAATATTTTCAGTTGTTACATTTACTGGATAATTTGTTTCTGGATGTGTTATTTTTTCACTAACTAATGGGTTAATTATTTCCAACAATGTTGTATATAACATAGTTTCTCTAACCATTAATTTATCATCAACATTAATTTCAGTTTTTACAAAAATTGTAATTGAATCAATTATTCCAGTTGAAAATTCACTTAAATCTAAACCAATTATTATTGGTAAATATTGATTAGTTTCATTTTTAACTCGAATTTCTTTAAAACCTAATTCAATTGTACCATAAGATATTAAATGTGTTAAATTTATGTTTGCAAGTTCTTGTCCAAAATAATCAAGAATTGATTTTTCTAATGTTTTATTTTCAGTTGTTTTTGTTTCAATACGTAAAAAATGATTATTGTTTAATATCAGATTGGTTTGTATATAATCTGGAATTGGTTTTTCGTTAATTAAGGGTGTTAAATTACTTGTATATGTTGTTATTAACCCTTCATTAGTTATTTCAGATATTTGTATTGGATATATATCGACAAGTAAAATATTATCAGTTTTAGGTATATTTAATGTTAAACCTTCTACCCAATATTGTCCTGAAATTAATTCAAAATCTTCTAAAGGTGAAAAATCAGTTGATTTTAACATCTGAGAAATTAAAACTTCATTGGTTACAGAATCTTTAATTATACAATGTAATCCAAATATGTTACTCCAATCTATATTATTAATCAATACATCAAAGAATATAGAATTTTTTTCTTCAATAATTTCACTACCATCTATTTCATAATATGGGAATAACGAATATATTTTGTTTATATATTCTTCATAATTTCCTGAATCCCATACAACATTATTAATATCTGAATCAACTTTAATATAATGAGGTTCAACTATATTAATTTCACCATCTAATTTATAGTATTCAAATATTTGATAATTATTAAATAATCTTAATAAAACGTTTGTATTTATTCTGTGAATATTTTTCATTTATTTTTCGATTTTATTAATTTTTGATAATGAATTTTTCAATTCAATTAAATCAAAAATATACATTTCTTTTGATGTAGTATTTTTCAAGTATTCTAAGTATTTATTGTTATCGACAATATCATTTTCCATTTTTTGAATTTCTTCTTTTGTAAGTTTATCGATATTTAATTTTAAAACATCATATGGTAATTGATATTTATCTAAATCTTTTTTGATTTCAACTATTGGGCGTTTATTTATTATTAACTTATCTTCAGTAACAAGTTTTATGAATTTTATTCTATCAGATAAATATTTGATTTTATCTTTTATATTATTAATGGTTTTAGTTTTTCTTTCATTGTAGAAAAATAAACGTTTCCTAACAAAATTATCAATCAATTCATATGTGGTATCAAAAAATAATATTGTTTGTCCATCTTGGTCAATACAATTTAATATATCTTTTGGTATTTTTACAAATAATTTCATTGTGGAAAAGAATTTCCATTGTTCTTTTGCTAATAATTTTAATCTACCTTTTTGAAATTTGATTATATATCGAATATTACCTTCACGAGATAAATCAGCAAATGATTGAATATATCCTTTTTCTTTTAAATCAATCAAATGTTCATCATATTTTTCAAAAGTAATATTGTATGGTAAATCGGTAACGATTAAATTATCGGTATCATAATCAAACTCATATTCACCAACATTATACCAAGCTTTTTTAGATGAATTATATAATAAATTTTCACTTTTAATCCCTTGGATTTCAGGTTTCATAGGTAAAATATCTTCATCCAAATGACAAGAACCTTTTATTAATGATTTAATACAATTATCAATAATATCATCAATATTATATGAAAATGATTTGAAAGAAAATCCGAAACCAGGTGAATTTGTTCTCCATAATAATACAATTGGTATTATAGGTAAAAAATATTTCGGTTCTATTTTATCTCCTTCATCTTCAAGTATTTGTAATAAATCAAAATCAGTTTTGAAAATATTTAAAAATTCGGTAGTTTTAACATGTAAATATCTTTGAGCTGTATCTGATTTGGGTGCTCTCAAAACTCCAATTTGTCCAACAATATCTAATGGAGCATATTTAAAAATATGTTTTGAACCTAATTGTACAATAGTATTTTCCAATGATGCTGGCCCATGATTATAATGTAATTTCATAACATCACCAGTAAGTGATGGCATTTTAACTATTTTTCGTTTTGATAAATCTCCTGTCAAAACAGCCCACATTATTTTTCTTGCACCAATACGTAAACCATCCATAATAGATGGCATTGCTCTAGTTCGTATTGTATATAAAGCAAAATCTTTTATTTCTGTATTCAGATAATTACTAACTCTTCTTTGTTGTATTTCAACTGAATCAATTTTTTGTGTTAATTTATTCATATTATTTATAACGATTTATATCAATTTTATTTATTATATATAACCTCAAAAATACATATATATAAATCGAATTTTATTATTTTTTCTTTTGATTTACTTTTTCTGGTATAGCATTTCTTTTACCAACTGAGCCATCTTTACGTCTTTTCTTTTGTTTTGTACCAGCATATTTACGTAAAGTTTCTTCTGATAAATTCGATAAATCTTTTATTGCTTCTTTGGTTTGTTCGGGCATTTTATCGAGATATTTTTTATCTAAATTTTCTCTTTTTAATGCTAATGCTAAAGCAAATAATCTTCTTTGTGCTTTTGATTTTGCAGGCATATTATATTTCGTTTAAAGTTTTTCTATTAATAATTTCTATAGCATTCAAATCATATACAATATAATGTATGTTTGTTTTGTCTTCTGGTGTTTCATTATCAAGTGTATGTGTATATCCTAATTGTGTTAAGATTTCCATAATATCTTTTAATCCACCCTGAGCATTCACTATATCACCAATAATCTCTGTATCTGATAGATTATATTCTAATAAATTTGTTATTGTTTGGTTTTTATTATTATCAAAATTTTGATAATAATTTTTACCATTATTTGACAATTTATCAAGGATTAGTGTTAATGTTTTTTTGTTTAATGTAATATCAGTATTTGATAGATTATTTTGTAATTGTAAATTACATTCATAAATATATTTACCATATGTTAATGCATCAGCTTTAGATTGAGAAAAATACAAACCAAAACCTGCACCAGTAGTACCAGATGATTTTCCCATATTTATAAATGAAAATTGGTCAAATTTATAATTTGACCCATGATATACAGTTATTCTCATTTTTTATAATATTAAATTTTTATTTATTTCGTAAGGTTCTGATTTAAATTTAATTATTTTTTGATATAAACCGTTTGTGAAAGCATCTAAATTATTATAAATAGTTTCAAATTCAGGTCTTAATCGATTTTCTTTTGTATCGAAATAATTAAATCTATAATTATCATCTTCACAATCAATTGATATATTTACAAATCCAAGTTTATCTAATTTATCTTTCCAAAAATTATTTAATGTAATTATTTTTGATTTTTCCTTATCAAATTCAAATGGTGCTGCCATTTGTAAAAATTTCAAAGGAACATGTACATGAGATGCTAAAAATCCTTCTGAATTACTACCTAAATTTTTAGAATTAACAAAACCAGTACTTTTTGATAATATAGTATCTTCACTAAAAGTATTCCCTTTAACACCAACAATTAAATTTTTTGGTAACCAGTTTAAATTCAAAACACAAATTCTTTCTTCACGGTTTCCGAAATGCCATTTTTTGTTTACACCAAAAACTTCATATATTATTATTTTATCTTCAGGATAAATAATGTGCAATTCATATTTGTTTCCTTTTCCGTCTAAACAAAGTTTAATTTGTTTGTTAGGATAATTTTCAATAATGATGTGTTTTTCTTCTTCGCCTAAAATACAAAATTTTGTTTCCATATCATAATTTTTTTGAATAAATTATTTGATTAACTTCTTCAATCAAAGCAGAATCTATATTTATTCTATCAACATTTTCTGAACACCAAATAATATATTGGGGGTCAATATCAATTATAGAATCTAAACTTTGTCCCTTATATTTACCTAATGGCATTATAGAATTATATGTTAAAATATTTGAATTTAATTTTGGTATAGGTATCTGTTTGTCACCTGGTAAAAAATTATTAACTAAATCTTGTTTTTTATTGTCAATAGGTTCAGTTAATTTATATAAAATATCTCGAGTTATTTCTATATCATATAATCCATCATGTGCTTTTTCTTCATTAATTTCTATACCTAATTGTTGAGCAACAGTTGTTAGTTTAAAATTAACCATTTTGTGCCTGATAGATTCTAATTTACAGGTAGCTAAAGACATAACATCAATAGGATTAGACCAAATTAAACTAAACAAAAAATTATCATTATTTCTAATAAACAATTGATAAATGAAATTAATATCAAATCTTACATTATAACCAACAACCGTAAATTTATCTTCTTTATTATATTTGTTAACATATTTATATAATATTCCTACTAATTGTTCATACCCATCTATTTCTGATTGATAAGTTTCAATTATTTCTTTTGATATTCCGTGTGTTTTAAAAGCATCTTCATCATAAATACAATCATCAAAAGGTTTTAATTTAATATTTGCTTTTTCAATTACTTTACCATTAATTTCTATTAAACAAGCTATTTGATGAACTCCATGAATTTTTTCATCTAAACCTGTAGTTTCAGTATCAATAAAAAGTCTTTTAATATCCATAGTATTTTTAATTTATTTTTAATATATTCTGATTTGATTATGATAAATTTTTTAATGATTTTCTACAACAAATATTATAAAAAATTTATTGGTTTACCACAAAATGGACATACTTTAAATGAAGACTTTACATTTATGAAATCAATTTTCCATGCAGCTACTTGTTCACCACATTGAGTATCAGTATGATAATCTGGACAACCCATTGTACCATAATCAGCATTTTTCCAATTACAGTATCTGTCAGATTTTAATCTTTCTTCTGCTGCCTCTTCTTCAGTTTCAAGTCTAATATCACATATGTTTTTATTCTTCTGTCCCATTATCGTCAAGTATTATTTGTTTACGTGTTTCTATTTGTTTACTAAACCATATATTTATAGATTCAATATCATATAAATCTTGTATTGTAAATTGTATCAATTTTTGATTATGTAGCATTTGTCTGTAATCTATATCTTCAAGACCTCCAAGTCCTTTAGTATATATAAATTCATAACCTTTAACTGATTTTGTTTTGATATATTTATTATATTCTTGTTCTGAATAAAAATATAATTTATCTTTTTTGGGACAACTACCTATTATAACAGGACTTAATGCTCTATATAATTTACCTGATTTTATTACCTCTGTAAAATGTTTTCCAAAAAATGCAATCAATAAACCACAAATATGATGACCATCATAATCCATATCTGAAGCTATAATAATTTTATCGAATTTAATGTTTTTTAAATTACCTTTGGGGTCATCAAATAATAAACCAGTAACTGCCAAAACTTCACGCAATTCAACATTTTCCAATATTGTTTCACGTTTTAAACCAAATGTATTACGAACTTTACCTCTTAAAAGATATGCTGATTGAGTTATAGGGTCTCTATGTTTTCTAAATCCATTTGAAGCTGAATTTCCTTCAAATAACCATAATTCTGTATCAGATGCTTTTTGACTTATACAAGTAATTAATTTTTTGGATTTAGTTGCTTTTATAGAAGCATTTAATTTTCTTGTTTGTTTAGCTTTTTCTGCAGCATATTTAATATGATAATAATCTTTTAAATTTTCAAATATATCTGATGTTTTTAGTTGGCCTAAAAAATCTTTTGATAGAGTTAAAGCATATTTATCAATTTTATTTGTTAATTTAGTTTTTGTTTGAGAATCGTAGGTTGGATTTGGTATTGATGTGCTAACAAATAAACTTATTCTATTTGATATATCTCTTGGTGTAAATAAATCCATATCTTCATCTTCACAAATACTTAATAATTTATTAATTATTTGAGATTCAATTCGAGACATATGTGTACCTTCAGAACAAATAGCACCATTAACCATACCAACATTAAATCCAATTGAAGGCATTAATCTTAAATTAAATTGTCTTGAATTAAATGATAAAAATTCTTGTGATTGTTGTTCAACACTTAAATGTAATTTAACATAATCATCAAAATTATCAAAAATCCATTCTGAATCTAATTTACCATCAGCTATATCTGATTTAAAATTTATCTTCAAACCAAGATTTGAAGCAGCACCATCAATACATCGTTTTTGTATTATCCTAATTGTTGATAAAGATAATTGTTCCAGTTCAAATCGTTCTAAATCAATTTTAAATTTAGTTTCAGTATAATGTTCATTTGTTTTTATTAATTCAAAACCTTTGGGGAACTTAATTTCATCTTTATTTGAATCTCGCATATTATTACTCCATTCAATTTTGGCTTTATTTTTTCCATCTGCAGTTTCTACTGAAAATTCTTTCGAAAATATATTTGTAAGTTTTGCACCTAAACCATTAGTTCCAATCCAATCTCTTTCTTGAGTATCATCATAATTTGATGATGTTCTTAAATGACCAAATATCATTTCAGGTAAAAGTAAATTTGTTCCTTTATGAATAACAACCGGAATACCACCGTTATCTCTAACAATAATAGTTCCATCTTGATTTGCTTCAACCCAAATTTCTGTTAATTTAAACAATGAATCTTTACGACGATATTCATCAATTGAATTAGAAATAATTTCATCAATTAATTTTAATAACCCCGCATTATACATTGTATTTTTAACAGGAATAATTTTATTAGTTGATGGTTGATATAATAAATAATCAAGTTGTTCTGAATAAATACTACCAATCCACATTCCACTTCTATCAAGAATATGTTCGATTTCAGTTTTTACTTGAAATTTATCTTCTAAAGTTTGTTGTAATTTATTTTCTTCCATTTAATTGTAATATTATTTATTATATATATTTCTGATACTTAATTGTTCCAAATACGTAATTTCCTTATTTAATAAAGTAGCATATTTTATTTCATTCATTGTTGATTCACCAATATATCCATTAGGATTTATTACATAAATCGCATCTGACATTCGGATTTTTTCTTTGTGAATATCATCAAGCATTTCTTTTGTTTTTAAATCAAAAGCTTCTTTATCACCTGAGTGTCCAAACAATCCAACACTAATAACAATATTTCCTTCTAAAGTTAATCGTTTAGCTTCAGCAATAAATAATTCTTTAAACTTTGTTGAACCACACAACGTAATTACTTTGTATTTTTTCATCATAATAATTATTTTTAATTATTTTTATTATATCCCTATATACAAATAAAAATAAGCTGATATTTTACTACCAGCTTATTAATGTTTAACTAAAATTTATTTTTATGAAAAAAATGTACAATTAATATATAGTAATATTATATCTATAATTTTTAATTTTTTATTCCAAATAACCATAAAGATAAATATCATCATTAATATTTTCATTTATTTTTTCTTCGTGATTTCGTTTTGTAAAACCATTATGTTGATATATTGATTTTTTCTTTCTTTCTTCTTCCGCTTTCCGTTTTTTTATTTCATTATTTTCATCATTATATCGTATTCTTAATTCTTCTTTAACATATGATAAAAACTGTAATGAAAATAAATTATTTGCTTTTATAAAATGGGAAATTGAAACATCTGCCATTACTAAATCATCATTACCATATTGTGCAGCATATGTATCATTTTTCATTCTACCAAAATTCAAATATTCTTCAATTGATTGATTATGTGTTTCAACCATAATACCTTGAGAAATTAAATTTGAAAATGATTTTACTCCCAATTTTTTATTTTGTGACCAACGAATACCTCTTTCAAAATCCGTTTTTGAATTACGATAAAATTTAGCAAATATTGTATTATCGATATAATTAAAATCAGAATTATATAATTTTAAACTATCAATTTGTAAAAAATATTCTCCTCCATAAGTATTATTTTCAACAATAACTTTTATTTTACTTGAATCAAAATGTTTAAATATTTCTGCATTTAATTCAGCAAAATCTTCTACAGCCATTATATTGGTTTTTAATATTCCAATAGAAGTAAAAGTTAATTTTTGCTTTTCAATTGACCAATCTATTTTCTTTATTTTTAAAATTGAATTATCTTGTTCCAAACCTTCACCTAAATCCACACCTAATAAGAAGAAATCATTTTTCAAATCATATTGAACTATATCTTGTGATATAAATTCGATATTATATTTATTTCCAATTGGATGATTATTTACTGACCAATTATTTTGGTTTTTAAGTTGTAATTCACGAAGATATTTTTGTACTTTTGATTGGAATATTGACCTTAATTGAGTATCGAATGAACATTCAAATCCCATTTCCCAACCTTCAATACCAACGTTGGCAATAGTATCTTGTTTAAATTCTTCTTGTGATTGTAATCTTGGAACATCATACCAATAAATTCTATAAGGTATAAATTTATTATAACCTTGTTCAGCAGCAGTCCATAATTGATAAAATTTATTCCTACCATTAGGTGTTGAAGTTATTATACATCTTGAATTTGGATTATTAATCAAAGTTGGATAAATATTATTCCAGAATTTATCAACTAAAGATGGTTTAATATATGCAAATTCATCAATATATAAAAAATCTAACGAAAATCCTTGAACAACTGATTCAGCTGCAATACCAATAGATAATCTACAACCATTATCTAAAGTAAATCCTTTTTTGTTAAATGATATAAATCCAGGTTGCATAAAAAATGGTAAACCTGCGAAACATTCTTTTATTTTTGCTAAAATTTCATTAACAACTTTATCTGATTGAGCAATAACAACACAATCCTTATCAATATTAGTTAAACAAAAATGAACAATTTCTAAAATTGTTGTAGTTGTTTTACCTGATTGTCTTGGAAACATTATGATATTCCATTGATTTTTAGAATATCTATTCATTAAGTTTTCTTGATAAGCTCTTAATGTTATATTTTGCCAACCCTTATCACCATCTTTTAATTTGCCAAAATTATTAGAAAACCATATTTTATCTTCATGAACGATACTTAATACTTCAAGTTCATCTTCAGTATATTTGAAAGGTAATTTTGCTTTTCTTAATTGAGCTCCTTGAACTGTTTTTAAATATGGGTATTCTTTTAATCGAAAACCATCTTTTATTCCTTTATTTGCTAATTCTACAGATTCAGTACTCCACAAAACTTGATTACCCGTATTTTCATCTAAAATACGGG
>Ga0265294_10006618_pt1 | contig 13871 bp, 19 predicted proteins | sample MunlanPumphouse3_FD_192504 | JGI IMG/M metagenome (GOLD analysis project Ga0265294, IMG submission 192504) | Groundwater microbial communities from a municipal landfill in Southern Ontario, Canada - Pumphouse #3 | ecosystem: Environmental > Aquatic > Deep subsurface > Groundwater | place... | reverse complement strand
TTGTTGTAGTATACAAATATTAAAATTGTGATATACTATTAGTTATGGAAAAACTATTTGAACAATACCGAAGACTGATTGGATATACTGAACTCAAGTTTACCAGAAGCCTCGAGAAACAGATATCTTGGGACGCAAGACTTATTGGAATAAAGGGATCTCGTGGTACAGGTAAAACAACGCTTCTTCTTCAATATATAAAAAAGACTTTTGCTGCTAATCTGAACATAGCTTTGTATGTAAGTCTGGATAATCTATGGTTCTTCAAAAATACCTTGTCCGACCTTGCAGATTTTTTTGTAAAACATGGTGGAACCTATTTGTTTTTGGATGAAGTACATAAATATCCTTCTTGGGCCAGGGAAATCAAAAACCTCTATGATGGTTATCCAGAACTACATATTGTCTTTACAGGATCTTCACTTCTCGAAATTTCTTCTGCTAGAGTTGATCTGAGCAGGAGAGCCTTGGTGTATGATCTGCCAGGGTTATCCTTTCGAGAATTCCTAGAAATTAAGACAAACAAAAAATTTCCTGTTCTTGAATTTCAGGACATCTTGGAAAACCATGTGAAGCTTGCAGAGGATATTGTCAAGGAAACCAAACCGTTGGCATTCTTTGGTGATTACCTGCGTTATGGATATTATCCCTATTTTCTTGAAGGAGAAGAGGACTACGCCCAGCGGCTTGGAGAAACCATCCTCATGATTTTGGAGCAAGAGCTACCATTGTTGAAAATGATTGAACCAGCCTATGTCCCAAAAATCAAACAATTGCTAGCCATAATTTCCCAATCAGTTCCCTTTGTTCCCAACATTTCAAAGTTGAGTGAACGAATAGGCATAAACCGACAAACATTCCTTACCTACCTGCAGTATCTCCAGCAGGCAAAGCTAATTCAGCTCCTCTATAAAGAAGGAAGTGGCATCAGTATTTTGCAACGTCCCGACAAGATTTTTCTTGATAACACGAATCTTATGGTTCTTTTGGGAGAAAACTATCCTAATATAGGCAATCTCAGAGAAACCTTCCTCGCAAACCAGCTGAGCAAGAAACACTCAATTCGGTACTCAGAGAAAAGTGATTTCCTTGTAGATAATGTCTACACTATTGAAGTGGGAGGAAAAAACAAGAACAAGAAGCAACTGGATGGTATTCCTCATGCGTATATAGCCGCTGATGATATTGAATTTGGATTTGGAAACAAAATTCCTCTTTGGCTGTTCGGATACATGTATTGATATTTCGCTTGTCAACGTATTGCAATCGTAGCAAATGAGTTATGCACAAATCAAGGTTTTAAATCACTTATCCAAGCTATAACTGACATCAACTATTTTATGCATTATTGCCTAACTGCATTTACTCCAGCTATACAAGCAAGAGTTTCTGGAACTACATTCAAAGAAATATCTGGTACAGAGTTTGCAAAAACACTCGTACCTATTCCCCCATTAGCTGAACAACATCGTATTGTACAAAAGATTGAAGACCTTATCCTTTCGTCTAAGATTATGTAAAGCTCAGATCCTCCCTATAAGTAAGTAGAAAGCCGATCTCCCCATTCCTAGGAATAACCGGCTTTCCTTAATTGTACCAATTTCATTTACTAACGTTGCCGAAGACGAGACTTGAACTCGTACGCCCTAATCGAGCAAGGGATTTTAAGTCCCTTGTGTCTACCTATTCCACCACTTCGGCCCACCGATATACTATCGAGACAAAAGTATTTCGTCAACCAAGAAATAACAAATAAAAAAAATATATCGATAAAAATAGCTTGACAAAGTTTTCTTAACGTAGTCTAATAAAAACGTAAAGTTAGCAAGAGCTAACTGTTGACTAAATCGACTGTTTTGGGAGCACATATATGCCATTAACGTTTATTCGCGTGGGCCAATCGGCCTCAATCAAAGCTATACTGGGGAAAGATGCCACAAAAAAATTCCTTGGTAGCTTAGGATTTACTGCTGGAGAATCAGTTACTGTGGTTGCTAAAAATGGGGGGAATTTAATTCTATGCATTAAAGATTCTCGCATTGCTCTTGATTGCTCGATGGCACAACGAATTCAAGTCTGAATTACAAACACTAGCAGGAGTTACTTATGACACTAGCAGATGCACGTCCCGGAGACACGGTAACCGTGCGCAAAGTTGCAGGTAAAGGGCCCACAATGCGGCGAATTATGGATATGGGCATTACAAAAGGATGCTCAATAAATATTCGGAAAATAGCGCCGCTCGGAGACCCCATGGAAGTTACCGTACGTGGTTACGAATTATCACTTCGTAAAGCAGACGCATCTACTATTCTCGTTGAGAAATAATATATTTTTAGCACAAATAGTTAACCTCGGCTAACTTGGGAGTACCTTATGGCACATACTATTGCCCTAGCCGGCAACCCGAACTCCGGCAAAACCTCTATATTCAATGAATTAACTGGTAGCACCCAATATGTTGGAAACTGGCCCGGTGTCACCGTTGAAAAAAAAGAAGGCTATTTAAAAAATGATAAACGTTTCGTGGTTGTTGACTTACCAGGCATCTATTCCCTCTCGCCTTACACCCTAGAAGAGGTTGTTACCCGTGACTTCCTCATTGATGGTAAGCCTGACCTCATTATAAATGTAGTAGACGCTACTAATTTGGAACGCAATCTTTATCTGACCACCCAACTTATTGAAACAGGCATTCCAGTCTTGATTGCCCTAAATATGATTGACGTATTGGCCAAAAATAAAGATACGATTGATACAAAAGCCCTCTCAGAAGCACTAGGATGTACAATTGTTGAAACATCTGCTGTAACGGGCACTGGATTAAAAGAACTGATCAAGAGCGCTAATCAGCTCATTGAAAGAGCAACTAACGGAGGCCAGAAGGCAACCTTCTCTGCTCCAGTGGAAGACGCCTTACAACAAATAGGAGTTTTAATAGAAGGCATGGTCCCCCCGGCAACACAACGCTGGTTTACCATAAAACTATTCGAACATGATGAAAAAGTCTTCCAAAGGCTCCACCTATCTCACGAAACTGCCCACCAAATTGCTACGATTATTGAATCGGTTGAAGCACTCATGGATGATAGTTCTGAAAGTTTAATTACCAATGACCGCTATGAATATTTAACTTTAATTGCCAATAATTGTCACACCCGTTCTCGTAAAGAGGGAACCCTCTCAACTAGTGATAAAATTGACCGTGTCCTCACCAACCGCTGGCTAGCGTTGCCTATCTTCTTTGCCATTATGTGGGTTGTCTACTTCATCGCCATCCAAAGTGTCGGTGATTTTTTTATTGGAGGAATTGAGTGGCTATTTGGCGATCTCATAGGAGTTAACCTAGCCCTGTTTTTAACATCGATAGGAACCTCAACTTGGTTGATAGGATTAATAGTTGACGGAATAATTGCCGGAGTCGGATCCGTTTTGACCTTTGTGCCCCAAATGATGATCCTCTTCTTCTTCCTGGCCTTTATGGAAGATTGTGGTTACATGGCTCGGGTGGCGTTTATCATGGACCGAATTTTTAGAAAATTTGGACTCAGCGGAAAATCATTTATTCCGATGCTTATAGGAACCGGCTGTTCAGTACCAGCGATTATGGCCAGTCGGACCATTGAAAATCAACGAGACCGGCGCATGACCATTATACTCACTCCATTTATCCCCTGTGGCGCAAAACTACCAGTATTTGCCCTCCTAGTCGGTGCCTTCTTCCCGAACAGTGCCTGGGTGGCCTCATCGATGTATGCAGTTGGAATCTTAGGAGTAATAATCTCGGGTATTCTGTTAAAGAAAACGAGAGCTTTTGCAGGAGACCCCGCCCCATTTGTTATGGAACTACCAACCTACCACTTACCCCGCGCCAAAGGAGTATTAATCCATATGTGGGACCGAGGTAAACAATTTATAAAAAAAGCTGGTACCATCATAGCGGTTGCTTCCGCCGTAATCTGGATTTTACAATCTACAAGTTGGTCTTTCCAGCTAGTGGAGACCCAAGCAAGTATTCTTGCCTCAATCGGACGCTTCATTGCTCCAATTTTTGCTCCACTTGGATTTGGCTCTTGGGAAGTTACCGTAGCTACCCTCACAGGATTACTGGCTAAAGAGACTATCGTAGCAACCTTTGGCATTGTCTTGGGATTAGGGTCCGTCGTTGAAGGAGACCCAAGTCTAGTGGCAAATATTGGTGCCTTTTTCACACCTCTTAGTGCCTATGCTTTTATGATCTTTACCGTTTTTGCAGTACCTTGCGCAGCAGCTATTGGAGCCACTCGCCGCGAGATGCAAAGTGCACGCTGGACCTGGACTGCAATTCTATTCCAATTTGGAGTAGCTTATATCGCAGCCTTACTGGTATTCCAAATTGGAAGACTCTTTATCTGATTAAACCAAGGAGGTTTAACACATGGCTAATATTATTGTTGGCAGTATCGTATTTGGTATTTTAGCATTCATTATTATAAAAACAATTCGGGTGAAACGCACCACTGGTGGGTTGTGCCAGATGAGTTGTAAAACGTGTCCCTATGCCTGTGACAAACAGGATTAAGCATAACTTACTGAAAAAGGGGAGCATCTTGAAGGGTGCTCCTCTTTTACATTAAGATGGAACAGGAGAGATGGAGGAGATAGATGTTGGACCAGAATGACTTGCTAGCTTTTGAAGAGAACCTACCCTTTTGGAATAAACTAAACGCAGAAGAGCGGGAGATCCTCGAGCAAGGTACCATTCGTTTTACCCATGCCAAAGGAACTATCGTCCATGAAGATCGCCATAAATGTACGGGACTTTTGTTAGTAGTTTCAGGTCAACTTCGCATCTATATCATTAGCGAGACAGGCAAGGAAATTACTCTCTATCGCCTATTTGAACGTGATGTGTGCGTCTTGTCCGCCTCATGCATGATTCGCAATATTTCTTTTGATGTCCACATTCAAGCTGAGAAAGAGACCACCATGCTCCGCATCACGACTGAATCCTATCAACAAGTGGGCCTGCTTAATACCGATGTAAAAGATTTCACCAACGAGTTGGTCTCTTCTCGCTTTAGTGATGTGATGTGGGTTGTTGAACAGGTTGTCTTTATGAGCTTTGATCGCAGATTGGCCATCCACCTATTAGAACGAGCTGCTATTGCTGGCAGTGACTCTTTCGCTATTACTCACGAAGCTATCGCCCGTGACCTAGGCTCCGCCCGAGAAGTTGTAACACGGATGCTGAGCCGCTTCCAAGAAGATCAATTAGTTCGCCTTTCTCGCGGAGGAATTACCTTAGTGGACCGTACTGGTTTGTACGATCTCACATAAAGGTATTTGCAAGCAATTAGATTCCGAGCATTTGGCGTAACTTGGATTCGTTACGTACACCTACTTCCTTGTTCAGGATCTCTCCATTCTTAAAGGTAATCATAGTCGGAATACTCATCACCTGATACTCAAACGCTAAGTTCTGTTCAGTATCAACATCAACTTTACAAATTTTAGCTTTACCAGCTTCTAAATCTTTAGAAAATGCATCAAGTATTTCACCTTGGATGCGGCACGGTCCACACCAAGCTGCCCAAAAATCGACAAGTACGGGAACATCTGACTCTAATACTTCTTTAGCAAAGTTTTGCTCTGTTACATGGGTTATCATCGAGTGACTCCTTCATTCTTATTTTAATCTTTTGCAATATAGTGGTTCTCTCAATTCTTGTCTGTGACAAAGTCACCACATCAATTAAAATATTCACATTGACATAAACAGGAATTATTCCTATTATAAAAACATGAGGTAACACCTCACCGAATAATCGGTAATCTAATTTTTACAAGGAGTCTCTATTATGGAAGAAATCAAAAGAAATCCAATGCCTCTGATTGGCGAACCTGCACCAGCGTTTACCGCGGTTACTACGCAAGGAGTTATTAACTTTCCTGAGGACTACAAAGACAAATGGGTTATTCTGTTCTCGCACCCAGCTGACTTTACCCCAGTCTGTACTACAGAATTTATGACTTTTGCCTCGATGCAAGATGAGTTCAAAGCCTTAAATACAGAGCTGATTGGGCTTTCAATCGATTCTCTCTATGCCCATATCGCTTGGCTACGAAAAATTCAAGAGCTGGAATGGAAAGGAATGAAAAATGTAGAAGTAACTTTCCCATTGATTGAAGATATCAAGATGGAAGTCGCTAACAAGTATGGTATGGTGCAACCTGCAGCTTCTAACACCCAAGCCGTTCGGGCTGTATTTGTGATTGATCCCAAGGGTATGGTAAGAACAATCCTTTACTACCCACTCTCAATGGGACGTAACTTTGATGAAATAAAACGCATTATCCTCGCCTTACAGAAAGCCGATGCGGATAATGTTGCCACTCCAGCCGACTGGAGACCAGGTGACGACACCATTGTCCCTACCGCCGGATCCTGCGGTACAGCAAAAGAGCGCATGGAAAGCAAAGATGATGACACCTACTGCCTTGATTGGTTTATGTGTTTCAAGCGTGAAAAAAAATAAATAACTTTGTTATGACAGGCCCGATCTTTGAATCGGGCCTTTTTTATCCCCTTGTACGAGAGGCAAAACCACATTAGGATAGCCTCATGCATGATCTTATTGACTCACATTTTCATCTCGTAGCATTACAGAAAAAAGGAATCGACCTTAAAGATTTATTAGACGACCTCTTTCACCAGGGTTTTGCCGGTGGTATAGATATTGGAATTGCAGCTGATGATATTGGCAAGCGTCTTAGACTCATAAAAGATTACCCCTTAATAAAATCTGCCGCTGGAATTGGCCCTTGGGGGGCTGAAGGGCAAGAACCAATCCATCTTATCGTCCAGCGATTTTATGACCTCATGCAAAACTACCAGGTTGACTGTATTGGAGAAATCGGTCTCGATTTCCATTGGAATTATGGCACTCCAGCCCGTCAGCGCTCCCTTTGTATAGCCCAGATGGAGTTAGCGACTAGTTACCAAATCCCCGTGATAATTCACACACGTACGGCTGATGCAGCTACAATCGATTTGTTACAAACAGTCGCTCTCCCCCACTCGGGAATTCTCCATTGTTTTTCATCAACGTGGGATTTAGCCCAAATTGTCCTTGATAAAGGACTCTATATTTCGTTTGCGGGTCCCATTACCTATAAAAGCAATGTCCAACTACGCCAAGTGTTGGCAAAAGTGCCATTAGAACGGCTCTTATTGGAAACCGACAGCCCGTTTCTTTCACCTGAACCTTATCGGGGAAAAATTAATACACCGCTGAGGATGGTTGAAATTTATAATGAAGCTGCCAGAATTAAAAACCTATCAGTAACAGAATTAGCCCAACAGATTAAAACCAATTTTTCCACGCTGTTTTGTATGAACGATAACTCCTAATTAACGGTAACTGTTGGGAAACTTGATCACTCCCTTCTTGTAATAAAGGCAATATCGATTGGTAGACATCATCAAAAACAACCCCTTCTAGGTGCTTTCTCTCAATCAGAGGAGCATAGAGGTCATCAACAATCCAACGCACTCCGCTTTCGGCTTCATGAGCTAGAAATTGAGCAAAATTGGCAAGGTAAGGAACAACGATAAGCAGTGCACCACTAGCATTGATAGTATGCATGGTGGCTCGAGCTTGCCCGGCTGTTGTTGTACTCAACGCTACTTCATCTAAAACTCCCCCCTTAAAATTGGCAGAGAAAAGTTTAGCACTCTCTTGTGCTTTTTTGTCGGTAGCACTATAAAGCAACACAGTAGGTAACGGCGTTTTATTGGCAAGTTTAGATACTGCACGGGCAGCTTCGCTCCAACCATGATCTTGTTGTGTTTTGACAAGCACATAATCGAAGCCGAGAGCTTTTCCCATACCAACCGTTCTAATTGAACTCTCTTTTGGTGGTAATAAGAGCACATCCTCTTTTAGAGCAAAGGTGATTAGAGGAGAGCACACTAGTAGTTCGGTCCTTTTACGTAGAGATTTTTGGATTGATTCGACCAATAAGTCGCTCTTGCCAATCTGTAGCAAAGGTATTGTCTCTACTCGAAACGTCCATCCTTGCTGGGCAAATTTCCATTGTAAAGTAAAGCGCTCCTTACCTTTAAACGTAGGGGAATGGGTAATAAACAGTACTTCTTGTCGAAATGGAGTATAGAGCCAATAGCCAATTAAAAGTACACAAACCAAAACAGAGAGGATGATTATAAGAAGAACTTGGCTCGCTCGTGTTGGCATGCACCTACTGTAACAACCCTAATCACCACAGTCAATCTCTTGGAGTAAGGTTGACCAACGGAGCCCAAAAGAAGTACATTTAAGCTGATATAGACAAAAATTTTATAAAGGAGTGAAAATCCAAATGACTTCATACAAAGATCTTGGATTGGTAAACACCAAAGAGATGTTCGCTAAAGCAATTGAGGGTGGGTATGCGATTCCTGCTTACAACTTTAACAACATGGAACAATTACAAGCTATTATCCAAGCCTGTGTCGAAACTAAATCGCCGGTAATTATGCAGGTATCGAAAGGTGCTCGTGATTATGCAAACATTAATCTATTGCGCAATATGGCCAAAGGAGCCTCTGAATACGCTAAAGAATTAGGGTATGAAATCCCTATTGCATTGCACTTAGACCATGGCGATTCTTTTGAAACATGCAAAGATTGTATTGAAAATGGTTTTTCTTCAGTCATGATTGATGGCTCACATTTGCCCTATGAAGAAAATGTAGCTCTTACTAAAAAAGTTGTCGACTTTGCACACGCCCATGGCGTTACCGTTGAAGGTGAATTAGGTGTCTTAGCCGGTATCGAAGATGATGTTGTAGCAGAATTTTCAACGTATACCCAACCCGAAGAAGTTGTTGACTTTGTCAGTAAAACCGGAGTTGATTCTTTAGCAATTTCGATTGGAACCAGTCACGGTGCCAATAAATTTACACCAGATCAATGCACTCGCAACGCAGAAGGCGTTTTAATTCCTCCTCCATTACGTTTTGACATTTTAAAAGAGATTGAAAAGGAGCTCCCAGGCTTCCCCATTGTCTTGCATGGTTCATCTTCTGTGCCACAAGAATATGTAAAGATGATCAATGAATTTGGTGGACACCTTAAGGATTCTGTAGGAATTCCTGAAGAGGAATTACGCACAGCAGCCCAATCCGCAGTCTGTAAGATTAATATCGACAGTGACGGAAGACTGGCTATGACAGCTTATATTCGAAAAACTCTGCAAGAGAAACCTGAAGAGTTTGACCCTCGTAAATATCTTGGTCCAGCACGAGCAGCTCTTAAAGAGATGTATATGCACAAGAATAAAAATGTATTAGGGTCTGCTGGCAAGGCTTGAAGACCAACACTTTCTCTAAACAGGAGGTCTCCCCTTTGACGAGTGTGGGGACCTTGTGTTATAGTTTAAGCAGTAGGGGTCCTGCCCCCTATTAATTTATTATTGCGGTTTCGTTGAGACAAAAGGAGAACGATTGGCTACAAAAGATTTAAGGATCAACCGACAGATCCGAGCAAGAGAGGTATTCGTAATAGATGCCGAAGGTAATCAGAAAGGTGTTATGAATGCCTTTGCCGCCATAGAACTTGCAGAGCAAGCGGGAATGGATCTGGTAGAGGTTTCGCCGAATGCAAACCCGCCGGTATGTAAGATTCTCGACTATGGAAAATATCGTTACGAACAAGAGAAACGTAACCGAGAAGCTAAGAAAAATCAGACAGTTATTAAACTGAAAGAGATTCGCATGCAGCCTAAAATTGAACGCCATGATATGGAATTCAAAACTAAAGCGATTGCAGAATTTCTTGAAGCTGGTAATAAAGTCAAGATCTCGGTACGCTTCAGAGGCAGAGAACTCGCTCACACAGAGTTGGGAAAAGTTGTCTTAGATAAAATCCTACAGATATTGACCGAACGAGAAGTATCCTTTAATCTTGATCGACCAGCAATGATGGAAGGGAGAATGATGAGTCTCATCGTTAGCCCGGCCAAAACAAAGAAGTAACAAAGCATCCCGTTGGGATGATAATATTTAGCTGTTCCAGGGGGTCTTGTTCCTTGTGAACGCAAAAGAGGTAATTATGCCAAAAATGAAAACAAGAAAAGCCGCTGCCAAGCGGTACAAAGTGACTGCTACCGGCAAAGTCCGCTATAAAAAGCAGGGCTCTCGGCACATTCTCACCAAGAAAAGTACCAAACGTAAACGAAATCTTCGTAAGATTGGTGTTTTAAGCGATGTGGAAGCTAAGAAAGTTAGAGTCTTGCTCCCGTACAATTTTTAAGGGAGGATTGACGTATGCCAAGAGCAATAGATGGAACAAAACATAAGGATCGCAGAAAGAAGATTCTCGATCAGGCTAAAGGGTACTGGGGACGAAGAAGTACTAACTATCGAACAGCCAAAGATGCTGTAGCAAAAGCAGGGCAATACGCTTATCGCGATCGTCGTCGAAAGAAACGAGATTTTCGCTCATTGTGGATCACCCGAATTTCGGCTGCTGTTCAAGCTGAGGGGCTTAACTACTCTCAGTTTATGCATGGCCTAAAGCTTGCCAATATTGAAATAAACCGTAAAGTTTTATCGAATATGGCAATTGAAGATAAGGCTGCTTTTTCGCAGCTGGTTACTCAAGTAAAAACAGTTTTACAGTAAATCTTGCAGGAGGTGTTCAAGATGACAACTCTCGATAAAGTCCAATTGTTAGAACAGCGTATTATTAAAGCCACAGTTCTGATTCGGAACCTTGAAAAGAAAATTGAGGAATTGAATGATGAAGTGGATGTACTTTCAGTTCACAACGAAGAGTTACAGAAATATGCCGATAACTTCAGTGCAGATAGCAAGCTGATCGAAGAGAGTATCAACAATGCCCTCGACCATCTTGGGACCATTGAAGGACTTGATGATATTGAAATCCTGGATTCACTTTCTGATGACCTTGAAGTTGCGGACCAGTTCACTGGTGGTACTGGGCAAGCTATCGACGAGGTTTCGCTCGATGATTTGATATAATTAAGTTTGAATAAGCAAATCATACGGAAACGGAACCAGAGATGGTTCCGTTTTGTTTGTTACTATGCTAGCATTGAGATGAGATTATTTGGGCCTGCGGTGTTTGGGAAGAGACAATTCTCTTGGCTCAAACTACACGATTGGGAATCGGTATAGCTGGGTTGAATTGATCCTGGGGAGGTTCGCCTCCTTTTTAAGGAACAGAATGTCCAGCACCAAGTTTCCCCCTTGAACCTTAGGTTCAAGAGATTAATCGGACCAGCACTGCGGGCCCTCTTTTTATAAGGAATTATTATTGATGAAAGAATCTGCTGATTTACACGATGTTGTGTTCATCTTGCTTCCTGATCCTTTAGATCAAGAAATTGACGGTTTCACGTTTGACCCCTCAATTTTGCTTCCCGTCCAAATTGCCGATGGAAGTTCTACAATTGACCCCTCAACAGGCATTCAAATTGAAATGATTGCAGCAGGGCTCATCAAAATTGTCGCTCATGCTCCTTCACACGAACATACCCTTTACTACCGCGCTCTTTTACGAGCCCTACAACCCGATATTGTTAAAGAATTGCAGTTAGCGGCAATCGCCAAAGCCAATAATCAAGAACTTGATTTTGCCGAAGAATTATTTTTAGCAGCAAGCTATCTCAATCCCGACATTCCTGAAATGTTTGTTAACCTATCTGTTTTGTATGGGCAAAAGGCCCGCTTGGCCATGGATCAAGATGATCAAGAGTTATACGATAGTGCAATTGAAAAACAAGTCAATATTTTGCGACGGGGATTAGAGCACCACCCTCTCTCTGAATTATTACTCTCTGAATTTGGTATGTTGAATTTATTTTTAGGCAATGATGAGATTGCGGCAACCTATCTAAATCAATATCTGAGCATTGCTAGGGATGGAGAAAAGAAAGAATTGATTGAAAAGAGAGTTAAAGAAATTAATGAACGCCTCGAAAATGATCAAACTTTACATGCGGCCTTTGATGAAATGCAGTTGGGTAATGAAGAACAAGCCTTGCGTCTTATCGAAACTTTTATTGCTAACAACAAGGATATCTGGTCGGGTTGGTTCATTAAAGGCTGGGCTCATCGGCGCCTTGGTGATTTTGCTTCAGCTCAAAAGGCTTTTTTAACCTGCCTAGAACTCGGTGAAAAAAATGCCGATATTTATAATGAATTATCTATATGTGCCTTGGAGCTTGGCAATGAAGAGCTCTCAAAAGATTATTTGGAAATTGCATTAGAGCTGGATGAAGATAATGTAAAATTGTTAAGCAATCTAGCCTATTTACATATCCGTAGTGAAGAATTTAATCGCGCTCATGAACTATTACTCCGTGGGCAAGCTATCGACCCCAACGATCCGGCAATTAAGCACCTCCAAAGCCAATTGGGAATTGAAGAGGATGATAATGTCATCGACGGTTAAGCAGCACCATGTTACCTGTACCTCTGAAGAAGAAACCAAAGAGGTTGGATGCCAGTTAGGGAAAATTGCCACCTCTGGTACCGTAGTTTCTCTTCGGGGCCCACTGGGAGCAGGCAAAACGATTATCGCCAAAGGCATAGCCGAGGCACTGGGGATAACAGAGGCTATTGTTAGTCCAACATTTACCTTGGTGCAAGAATATGAGGGACGCCTTCCCATGCACCATCTTGATCTTTACCGTATTGATGGAATCGAAGACTTTGAAGGAATAGGTGGTGAAGAACTATTATATTCAGCGGGTATCACCGTCATTGAATGGAGTGAAAAAATCGAAGAACTTCTTCCTTCTGAAACAATCCGCGTTACATTGCAGATTCAAAAAGATGGTAGTCGAGAAATTGCTGTCGAGGGAGCTGTACTATGAATGTGTTAGCCATAGAGACTTCCACAGATATCTTGCACTTAGCCCTACAGACCGAGCAAAATTATATTGCCCAGACCAAGACCATTGGGCGACATTTCAGTGAAGAATTGATCGTACGCATTCATACGATCTGTAGTGAAGGAAAGATCAGATTACAAGATCTAGATTTATTAGTCTGTGCTAGAGGGCCCGGTTCATTCACGGGATTACGCGTTGGTATGGCTACCGCCAAAGGAATCGCTTTGGCAGCTTCAATTCCTATGGTGAGCATAAGCACCCTGGAAATATTGCAATTTCCACTCCAACATACTTCTATGCCTCTTCTTTGTATCCTTGATGCTAAAAAGAAGCGCTATTATTGTGCTCTCTTTAGCCATGGTGAAAGGTTGAGCCCAGATTTGGATGCTACTGTATCAACCATTATTGAAAAGGTTGCCCCCTACCCCGAAATTCTTGTTACTGGTCCAGAAGCAACAAAAGTTATTTCAAAGCTTCGTGATGAAGTCACTAAACGTACTATGCAGACAAAATTTTATCTTGACCCCTTGCAATATCGCGATTATGGAGAATCTATGATATTATTAGGTAAAAATTTGTTTATGGCCCAAGGGCCAGACGCTCCTAATTCAGGCCCAACCTATATCCGAAAGAGCGATGCTGAAGTATCTTTAGAAGTACATAATGCAAAAACACAAACAGAAGAGGTCAGTCATGAGTGAAAATAAGAAACAACCCGATATTATTATAATCGGAGGTGGAGCCGCCGGCTTATCAGCTGCGCAGTATGCAGCACGTGCTGGGCTCTCAGCACATGTCTTTGAAGAAATGGCTCCGGGTGGGTTGCTGTTAATTATTGATGAACTGGAAAACTACCCTGGCTTCGACACCCCTATAAGTGGTTTCGAATTATCCGATAAGTTTGCCCAACAAGCCGAAAAGTTTGGTGCAGTAATTCATTACGGTACTGTCGAATCTGTAACCCGTAC
>Ga0265294_10006617_pt1 | contig 13872 bp, 11 predicted proteins | sample MunlanPumphouse3_FD_192504 | JGI IMG/M metagenome (GOLD analysis project Ga0265294, IMG submission 192504) | Groundwater microbial communities from a municipal landfill in Southern Ontario, Canada - Pumphouse #3 | ecosystem: Environmental > Aquatic > Deep subsurface > Groundwater | place... | reverse complement strand
GGCTTATTTCTATGGCTGTATGTTTAGTAGTAGCTCTTCCCTTAGGATATTTTGCACATGTTTTTGTGCAAAGAAAGAATGCAGGGAAAAGTAGAGAGGCGGCTAAAAACATAGTACAAGAGGCACTGACAGAAGCAAAAACATACAAAAGAGAAGCGGTTCTTGAAGCAAAAGATGAAGTGCTAAAATTAAAAACAGAGTGTGACATTGAATTAAAAGAAAGACGTTCAGAAATGCAAAGAATGGAGAATAGATTTCTTCAGAGAGAAGATTCTTTAAGTAAGAAAGAGGAAAATCTTGATGCAAAATTAGAACAAATCGAACAAGGACAAAAGAAGCTTCAAATTAAGGAAAAAGAATTAGACATTTTGAAGGGCGAACAAGAAAAATTAAAAAATCAAATTATTTCAGAACTTGAGAAAGTTGCTAAGCTTCCAAGAAACGAAGCAAAGAAAGAATTAATAGAAAAAATTACTGACGAAGCAAAAGTTGACGCTGCAGAGATGGTAAGAGACATTGAAGAAGAGGCAAAAGAGGAAGCATTTAAGAAATCAAGAGAGATAGTTACACTTGCTATTCAAAGATGTGCAACTGATCACACAAGTGAAGTTACGGTTTCTTCCGTTGCATTGCCTGGTGATGAAATGAAAGGAAGAATAATAGGGCGAGAGGGTAGAAATATCCGTGCTCTAGAAAATGCTACAGGAGTTGACCTTATTATAGACGATACACCTGATACAGTTATACTTTCTTCATTTGACCCAGTTAGAAGAGAAATTGCAAGAATATCTCTAGAAAAACTTATTATGGATGGACGTATTCATCCAACTAGAATTGAAGAGATGGTTACAAAGGTTAAAAAAGAACTTGACCAAACAATGAAGGAAGCAGGAGAAAATGCTTTATTTGAGGTTGGAGTTCACGGATTACATCCCGAACTTATTAAATTATTAGGACGTCTTAAATATAGGACAAGCTATGGACAAAATGTTCTAAGGCACTCAATAGAAGTTTCTTTGCTTGCTGGATTATTGGCAAGCGAAATTGAAGCGAATGTAAACGTTGCAAAGCGTGGAGGATTAATTCACGATATAGGAAAAGCTGTTGATTATGAAATGGAAGGCACCCATGTTTCTATTGGTGTAGATTTAGCTACAAAATATAAGGAAAGCCCAGAGGTTATTCATTGTATAGCTGCTCACCATGGAGATGTTGAATTTAATAGCATTGAATCAATTCTTGTACAGGTTGCAGATGCAATATCTAGTGCAAGACCAGGGGCAAGAAGAGAGTCTTTGGAGTCTTATGTTAAGAGATTACAACAACTTGAAAACGTTGCAAAAGACTTTAAAGGTGTTGAAACAGCATTTGCTATTCAGGCTGGTAGAGAAGTTAGAATTATCGTAAAGCCAAACGAAATTAGTGATGAAAAAGCATTATTCCTCGCAAAAGACATTGCCGCTAAGATTGAAAAAGAAATGGATTATCCAGGACAAATCAAAGTCAATGTTATTCGTGAGACACGTAACGTTGAGTATGCAAAATAAATTTATTAATATTGCAAATTAAAAGAGCCATTTGGCTCTTTTTTATGCTTATTTTTTAAATAGAAACATATATTTATTGACTATTTATATTTTTTCCGATATAATATTTTTGTTTATTTATAATAAGTAAAAGGCATCTAAAAATAAAGTAGTAATTTATAATATAAACTTATAGGGGTGTAGTTCAATGGCAGAATAAGAGTCTCCAAAACTCCTGACGAGGGTTCAATTCCTTCCACCCCTGCCAAAAAATATTTTTAAGTTTAGCTATTGAAATTTGATATGAAAATATCAAATTTTTTGTTATACTCTTACTGATAATATAAGCCTATTCTAGATAAGGCGTAAAAAACTAACCAGATAATTTAAAGAAAAAATGTTATATGAATTATTACAAAAGGGAAGAATGGATACAAAACTTTATACAGTTAAAGATGATTTGGATTTTCTTAGACAGGTTTCTGAGCCTGTAGATTTTAGTGACAGATCTTATTTGAAAAATGTTGAAACTTTAAGACAATATTGCAGAGGGCATGCAGTTTTTGCATTAGCTCCTGTACAAATAGGTATTCCTAAAAGAATTATATATTTAAAAAATACATCTACTGATCTTGCAAAAAATTATGATGAAAATTATGACGAATCAAAAGTTTTAATAAATCCTGTGTTTACATTTCAAAGGGGAGAAACAGAGTATTGGGAAACCTGCCAAAGTTGCTTAAAAAATTGTGCTTTGGTAAAAAGACCGTACGCTATAACTGTTGAGTATTTTGATGTAAATGGAGATAAACATAAGGAAGAGATAGAGGGTTTTGCTGCAACGGTTCTATCGCATGAAAGAGATCACCTTGATGGCATATTACATATGGATAGAGTAGAAAAATTTATAGAAATGGAAGTAGACGAAAGAATTAAATTAAGAGAAAAGGAACCTTATAAGATAATTTCTAAGACAGGAGAGTTTAGATACAAAAAAGGAAGAAGTAAAAGATGATATACGAAATGAGATTACATAACGAACCATTTCAAAAGATAAAAAGTGGAACAAAAACGGTTGAACTTAGATTATATGACGAAAAAAGAAGGCAGATAAAAAAGACGACTCAATTGTTTTTATAAATAGACTAGACGGCCATATAATTAATACGATAGTTGATGGAGTTTATATTTATCCTTCGTTTAAAGAACTCTACCAAGCATATAACCCAATTGAATTAGGGTATGATGAAGAAGAAGCTTTGCCAGAGGATATGGAGCAGTACTATTCAAAAGAAGAGCAAAGTCGATATGGTGTATTGGCTATAAAAATAAAGTTAGTGTAGGGTAAAATGAAGAAAGTTCAGTTATATACAGATGGTGCATGTTCGTATAATCCTGGCCCTGGTGGCTATGGAATAGTTTTGCTATACAAAGGCAATAAAAAAGAGTTTTCGGGCTTTGAGGAGCAAACTACGAACAATAGAATGGAGCTGACAGCTGTTATAGAAGGCTTGCGTAAATTAAAAGAGAAGTGTGACGTAACAGTATATACAGATTCGGCTTATGTAATGAATGCTATTAACAATAAGTGGATAGAGAATTGGCAGATTAATGAATGGAAAACAGCCGCTAAAAAACCTGTGCAAAACCGAGAGCTTTGGGAGAGATTACTGGAAGAGCTAGGAAAACATAAAGTTTCCTGGGTAAAGGTAAAAGGACATTCTGACAATGAGTTAAATAATCTTTGTGATAAATTAGCAACAGGGGAAATTGCCAAAAGAGTTAAAAAAGAAAATGAATTGGAAAAGCCTAAGAAAAGAGATGATAAAGTAGATAAAATGCAAAAATTAAAACCTGAAAATAAAAAGAATAAATAAATTTATAGAGAAAAAGCAGACTTAAATGTCTGCTTTTATTTTATGACTATTGTAAACTAAAAATTATTTCTAACTTGTAATATCAAAGAACCTGTTTTTTGAATATTTTACTACTTAAATTATTTTGCTTATATATCTCTCTTTTTAAATACTAAATATGTTGTAAATAAGAGGGTCAAACTTATTCCACCGTACATTCCAAGCGAAATGTAGAAATTCATATTTTTAAGCAATGGTGTTATAAACATGGTACTTAGAGCTGAGCCTGAATTACTTGCAAATGCACCGCCCATAAATCTAAAGAAATCTGTATTCATGAAAGGTGAGTAAGCGTACCATAAATTATTACTAAACAACATGTTAAGTCCAAGCGATAGAATATATAATATTAAAGTAGTTGAAATTGTTCCAGCAAATGACCTAGTAATAGTTGACATTGTTATGGCGATTATTGCGAAGAACATTATTTCAATTATTACGCTTATTACATTTATAAACATTAACAATAGAGGGTTAATACTGAAAGCTACTGAACTATTAAACACGGCTAGTACCGGTTGAAAGTTCCATTCGAACATTGCTAGGCCTGCTATAAGCGAAACTATGGTGCTAAATAAGACAAAACAAATTACAAAGAACATTGTTGCCCAGAATTTACCCATAATTATTTTACCACGTTTAAAAGGCCTTATTGCTAATAATTTTATTGTCCCAGTATCGAATTCATTTGCTATAAGGTTTGCAGCCATTAAGATAGCGAACACTATAATAAATAGAGTAGATATTCTTAGTGCAAAAAAAATAAAATCAAAAATTGTTGTTCCCTCACTTGCTGAGTTCTGATTAAATGAGAAAACGTCAGAGTAATCAAAAGCGAAAGTATCGGAGTCGAATAAATATTGGTTTTTTAATAATGTTTCATTAACACTGTATCTGCTAAATATATCGAAATCATATCCATATAAGCTTGCAACTTCTGAATTTGACATACCTTCGGTTATACTTAATTTTATTGAGTTTGATACAATATCATTAGATATAAGGTTGTAATGTTTGTACTGGCTGATGTAAGTATTCGCAGTTGAAAGGGACCCGTTTGTTCCGTCAATAGATTCAATATCTGTTAACTTTTCAGCACATCTTGTAGTAGTTTCAGTTGTAATTTCTGATAGTTTTTCTACTTTCTCGTTTGATAATCTTGCTAGTGTAGAGTTTTGAAATAAGGACCCATTTAAATCAAGTAAAGATAATAACGAAGTTTCTGAATTTATTAGACTACCGAAATCATATACAGCATCTCCAGATACAGAATTTATTAACTTAAAAAAGGTATAAGAAGATGATGTAGTTGTTGTAGTAGGAAAGCCTGTTATCTTTTTAATTATTGCTACTTTTGCTTGGTTTAACGATAATGGTGTATTATAGTACGTTGAAGAGATACCAACACTTGAAGCTTTCTCCTGTATTTTATCCAAACTTGTTAGATTTAGAACCCCAAGAATATTATCTAGTTTTGACAATAAAGCTTTATATTGAATATCTGAAACTAAGATTAGAGGTTGGGAGGTTGTAATTATTTTATGCAAATAGGTTTTTAAAGTTGTTAAAGCATTCGTAAATTTATCTTTATAATGATTAAAGTATTCTGTTTGTGAATTAATTTCATCTCCATCTATATTTATAGGGAAAGCGGGAAGAGTTTCGCTACTATTAGCATCTACGATAGTTGAATAAACCTTGAATTGTAAAGTTGTTGCAAGGTCTGCCATTTCACACGAATATGTTATAAAACTTAATGCAGATTCATATACACCGTCTATCCAAGACCCATATTTATTTGTTGTATAGGCATTACAGAAATATATAATTCCTCCGTTGCTGGCTATTTCATCTGAACAATTTGTTGAATTATACATTCCTTGAATTGTGCTTAGTAAGTGTTCTTGAGCTGAGAATAGTTGACTTGTTATTTCGTCATACTCATTATCTGAATATCCGAAATAATATTTAAATACATCATTGTACCCACTAGGATCCATTTGACCAGCAGAACCGTATTCTATTGCCGACTTAAAGTTTTCAAAGGCGGTTTTGAAAGTGTCATAATTAGCTTTTATTTGCGAGGCTACTAGGGTAGAGTAAGCTTCTTTTAAAGCTTTATAAGATGTTTCAATATTTGTTTCTCTTAAATTTAGATATAAGTAGAAATCAATCATATTTTCTGCTTGCGTATTTTTTAAATTATATTGATATATGTTTTCCGAACCTTCATTTGTTTCGAAGTTTAATACAATTTCAGCAACATTTTCTCCCGAAATAGTTACCTGTGTGTCAGTTCTTTTTGTTGGTGAGAAGAAAAAACTTGCAAGAAGAATTATAATGGCCAAAATAATGCCCATAACATAAATGCTAGGCTTTTTGAAAATCTTTATAAATTCAGCGCGTGCAATTCGCATAGTTCTCATTGTTGATTTCTCCTTACATTATTCCAGTATAACCTTTATTTTTGTTGCTGATAATATCCATGAATATTTCCTCAAGGCTTTTATCGATAAAGGAAACACTAAACATGGATAACTTATTATCTATTAACGTTTTAGCTATTGTTGATATTTTTTCTTGGTCTGCTTGGATCAATATACTATCACCAGCAACTTCGACAGGGTATTTGAATTCATACATTACAACCTTGCCAGCAAAGTTAGGGTAATCTACTTGCATTTTGATTTTACGATTATTATTTGAACCTTTTTTTAGTTCTTCTACTGATTTAACTTGTAGAAGTTCTCCATTATCCATTATGGCAAGGGTGTCACACAAATTTTCCATCTCACTTAACATGTGACTGGAAATCATAATTGCAATTTTATTCTGACGAGCGATTAATTTTAAGAATTCTCTTATTTCAATAACTCCAGCAGGGTCAAGTCCGCTCATAGGCTCATCAAGAATTAATAGCTTAGGGTCATGCAAAAGAGCTTGGGCAATACCCAACCTCTGTCTCATTCCTAAAGAATAACTTCTAACTTTATCTTTAATTCTATTCTCAAGTCCAACAATTTTGGAGATTCCTAAAAGTTCCTCTTTTGTTCTTTTCTTTTTATAAAGACTTGCGTAATATTTTAGATTATCGTATCCACTCATGTATGTGTACATTAGTGGATTTTCAATCATTCCACCGACTTTTACGATAGCTTGTTCAAAATCTTTTGTTATTGAATGCCCGCAAACAGTTATGTTTCCTTTATCCATTTTACAAAGACCGCAAATAGCTCTCATTGTAGTTGTTTTTCCAGCTCCATTAGGGCCCAAAAGCCCAAAAATTTCCCCTTGCTTTATTTCAAAGGAAATATTCTTCACGGCTATTCTATCTTTAAACATTTTGGTCAGGTTTTCAACCTTTAAAACAACTTCAGCCAAAACTGTTCCCCCATTTTTGTATACGAACGATTTATTTTATCATATTTATGCAAAATTGTAAAGGTATAATTTACTTAGTAGGTGTATATAAGCTTATTATTAGTACATGTTTTTATTTATTGTAACTAATTTATATATAATTGGAGCTAGCACAATGTCAAATGCAAGTATTATAGGTAAAAATAGGGTAGATGTATATTGTGAAACGTTGCTACCGTCTAGCCCGAATAATGTATTGATTGCGTAAACAACTATTGATATAGCTAAGAAAGCTAACGAACAAAATAATAGATTTAATTTAAAGTTGAAATTTTCTAGTTTACGTCTGTTAGGTTTTAAGAACCATGGAGTAGCAAATATTAATACCCCTAGTATTGATAAACATAATCCTGTGACAAATACTACTGTATCGGATGTTGCCAATGAACCTTTTGCCTGAATTACTATAAAGAAAGCTGATATTTGCATAATAGCAAATAAAGATAAGAACAAAGAAAGAACTCCACGAGCTTTGTTATACAAAATAAAGTCGTATTCCTTATCTTTGTTATTTCTAGGTTTGAAAGTTCTTATTTCTATGGATTCTGTTTCGGTATTAGTTTCTTCAACTTTTAATGCTGGCCTAAATTCTTTTTTATCTTCTTCTATTACTTGTTTTTCAAAAGGGTTGCTTATAATTTTATGTTCGGCTTTTTTATCGTTGTCGTTTTCATATAAGTCGCCTAGAATTTGTTTGTAGTTTATTTCCTTTGCTTCTTCGACTTCGTCCTTCTCTTCTTCTCCAAATTCAGGAAGCTCATTTTCAGCATCTTCCTCTTCATCAGAACCTAATGGATTATAAGTTTTAAAAAGGGATAGTCTTACACCAACATTATCAAACACTTTTTGTTCTTTATGAGAGGAGACAACATCGCTGGCTGCTTTTGTAATTCCATCTTCGTCGGTTACTACATTATATTGTCTTTTGACTGGGGCGTTAAACATGTCTTGTTGTTGATATTTTCTTGCATTTTCTTCGGCTTCGCGTTTCTTGTCAATTTCTTGTTTTAGCTGGCTTTCCGAAAGTTTTATCTTGGTAAAACTTTCAGTGTTCTCTAAAGCTTGTTTGCGTAATTCATCTAAATTGATAACAGTTTTTTCTTCGTCTTCTACAACGAGAGGGATTCTTTTCTTTTCGGTATCATTTCCTTTTAATTCAGCAGGACACTCTTCTTTCTTTTCTTCTACTGGTTTTATTTCTTCTTTAACAAATTCTGTTTCAGATAGAGAGGTTGATGCTTTTTCTATATCTATATTTTCAATTGTTTTGCCATCTTGTAAATAAACTTTTTCTTTTGTTTCGACTGATTCTTCTATTGGTTCATCTTCATTTTTCTCTTTTGCGTCCTCTTGTTCTCTAATATATTCTAAATCTTCAGTATCTTTATTTACGGCGTTATATAAACCACGAGGCTGTTTTTCTTCTTTATATTCTTCTTTAGAATATTTTTCGCCTAGTAATTCATTGACTTTATTTTCAAAATTAAAATCTCTAAAACTATTTACATATTTGTCACTTACAACCGGTATTTCTTCCGCAATAACAGTTTCATCTAAGTCGTATGATGATTTCTTTACTATTTCTGATTCATCAATAGATTCCTTTTCTTCTTCAACCTTTTTATCAATAAGTTCTTCTTCAAAAACAACAGACTCCTTATCGATTTCATTCGTCTCCTCGTCTTCATCAGAACCGTTCTTACTATTAAAATATTGTTTACCAATATCTGTGATGCTATAATAATGACGACGTCCGCCGATATCGCTATCTCCCCAATATGACGAAATATAGCCCTTGCTTTCAAACCTTCTTAAACTACTATATAGACTGGGTTGTTTAAGAACAACCTTACCATTACTCTTTTCTTCAACCTCTTTTATAATCTCATACCCGTATTTATCTCCGGCCATTAGAGCTTCAAGGATAGTATCGTTTACGAAACCTCGTGATGCAACGTTTCTACTTTTTGCCATATACTTATTTCTCCTCAATTTTATTTTTAGAACAAATTTCTGAGCAAGTATTTCTGATTAAACATTAAAATATAAACACTTATTATATATAATCTTATATTATGCTCCAAAAAATGTCAAACAAAATACTATGCAAACTGTAAAAAAATAACGAGGGCAAGGGCGTAAAGGGAGTATTTTATTTGCTAAATGGTTTATTTTAGATTATAATTAATAAAACCTAAAAGGGGAAGGTTTATGGTACAACCCAATAAAATAATTCGTACAAGCAGAAGAACTCTTTCGCTTAGTATATCAAAAAACGGAGAGCTTATTGTCCGTGCTCCAAGGCGTTTGAGTTTGGATTACATTTTTCAGTTTATACAACAAAAGGAAAAATGGATTAATAATAAGCAGAGATCAATTAAGGATAATATGTCCTTTAATTACGATGTTATAAACTACAACAAGTTCCTAGTTTTAGGTAAATTATATTCAAAGAAAGAGATAAATAAAGTAAAACAGGCAGAGATGGTTTCAAACGAAATAATAGTTCCTAGTACTGAGGACTCTTTAAGACAACTACGTGCAGTTGAGAGATTGTACATAAAAATGGCAAGAGAACTACTGTTTGAAAGAACAGAATACTTTGCGTCGTTAATGAAACTTAATTACGAAACATTAAAAATAATAAGGTCTCATTCTAAATGGGGAAGTTGTGATGCAAAAGGCAATATCAAACTAAACTATAAAACAATAATGCTTTCGCCTAAAGTAGTGGATTATATTGTGATACATGAATTAAGCCACCTTATTGAGATGAACCATTCTAAAGAGTTTTATAGAGTAGTGGAAGCTGTAATGCCAAATTGGATTGAACAACGAACAGAGCTAAAAAAAATGAACTTCTTATTGCAGTTGTTTTGAGAAGGTAAAATAATAGGACAGGGGAGTTCCCCTGTTTTTTGTTTAAAATGGAATAGATTTAATTTCTGTGTAATTGAGAATTTTTATATCTAGATTAAAAAATAAAAAGGGGAACACATAAAAGGGGATAATGGGGAGTACAGCATATTTATTTTTCTTCAAGGTGATTGCTTAGAATATGTAGATTTTTGAAATATAAAGTTTGAAAAAATGTTATTTAATAGTTAAAAACTATTCGCAAAAGACAACTTTTACGAATAGTTTGGCATATAAAACAGGGTTTTGCATAACATATTCAACTTATTAAAAAAACCGTCAAAGACGGTATTTTTTATTTGTTATTGATTTAATTTATTCTTATTGTCAATAATTAATCTTTTTTAATTGCATAGTATGTTCTATTTTTATCTGCACTATTATTTTTGCATCAGTTTTGATAATTATTTCTTGTAAGTTTTTCTTTTTAATCATCACTAATTAATTACTAAAGACAATTTCTAAATCTGACAAATATGTTTCTATAAGCAAATTACTTTAATAATTATCTATTTTAAAACAATATTTAAATATTATATCTAATATAATTGGATATGACATTTAAAGCATGTTTTGCATAAGAGAAAAGCATTGGCTTGTACTTATTAAAAAATAGACTATTTTGTTCGTCAATTGACACAAATTCGCTTAAATTCTTATTTTTTATGTAATTTATAACGAATAAAATCGATTGTTTATCCAACCCAGTATATATATTGTTTGGAACATTATATAAAACGCTTTCAAAAACCTCAAAAGGAAGTGTTTCATATGTCAATTTCTTCTTCTTTTTTTCTGATGCAAATTGTTGTAAATATATTTTTTTGAACATTAATACATACTTTTTATACAATCCATTGGTTTCGTCGTTCTTTTTCTCTATGTTTTTTAAAGATAATCTAGGATATTCTATTCTAATATCCGACATGTTTTTAGGATAATACATAACGCCGGCGATTCCTTTATCGTTAACATATTTGAAACAAGGAGTTACCTTAAACCATAAGTCATATTTTTCGCCATTATAGTATTCGATTGATGAAACCCTAATAGAAAAACTTTCTTTCCACAACATTGTGTTTTCGCCAAAAGTATTAATAAGGGAAGTATAAAGTCCATTTTTGATCTCTTTTAACGTCAAATGCATATCAGGAACTATAGAGTTTTTGACTTTTTTAGGCTTTTTATTTATTACTTCCGAGGGAGTCTTTATGTTTTTTGATTGATCAATTTCAATGTATAAGTTTAGGTAATGTTTGCTGTTTGCATTAAGCTTTGTAACATAGTTATCATAGTAATAGAAGGAAAGATCTTCTTTTTTGAACATAGGCTTATCCATGAAATAATCAGCAGTAGCTTGTTTTACTAAGTATGTGAAATTATCTACAATATTTTTATATCTGAATAGTTTTTGTTCTTGTGTAAAGTTCTCTACAATAAACATCCCCCAACTCCTTTTAATAAGTTTACACAAAAAATGTTAAAAAGTAAATAAATAATAGTAAATAACTTTCTTATTGCTGTTATTTAAAAGTATTTTCTAATTAAGTTTTTATATACAAAATAGTTACCTCTTTAATTTTTACTAAAAGAATTTAACGAATAGTTTAAAAACATTTTACTTAATCTTAAAAAAGCTATATAATTAAGCTATGAAAGAAGAAAGTTATTTTAAACAAAGAGATGAGAAGAATATCTTAAAGTTAAGAGAATTAAGGCTCAAATTACCTGCCTTTTGTTCAGAGTTTTTTATGGGAATGGAATACCTGACGACACCTCTAACAAGGGTTGGATATGCCAATGATTTAAAGATTTTTTTTGAGTTTTTAACCTCTAATATAAGCGAATTCATAGGCAAAAAAACGGAAGATTTAATCGTATCGGACTTAGAAAAAATCACGGCAACACACCTAGAAATGTTTCTTGACTATCTTAATATATATAAGATTGGCAAAAGGACTTTTAGAAATGGGGAAAAGGCAAAAAGCCGTAAATTAAGCAGTGTTCGAAGTTTATTGAAGTACTTTTTTAAGCGTGAAAAAGTATCAAGAAACGTTGCGACATTGGTAGATACTCCTAAATTACACGAGAGTGAAATTGTTAGATTAGAGGTTGATGAGGTTGTTAGATTATTAGATTTATCTGAAGACGGAGTTAGTCTGACGCCGATGCAAAAAGGCTTTCATAAACATACAAAAGATAGAGACTTCGCAATTCTGACCTTGTTTCTTGGAACAGGTATTCGTATCTCAGAATGCGTGGGGTTAAATATTGAAGATATTGATTTTTCAGTTAATGGGTTTACTGTTACTCGTAAAGGTGGAAATCGAGTTATTTTATATTTTGGAGATGAAGTTGCAGATGCCCTTAAAAAGTATATAGTTCTGAGAAATAATATCAAAGAGCTACCCCCTACTGAATGTGCATTATTTATAAGTTTACAAAATAGACGTATGAGTGTTAGAGCTGTTGAAAAGTTAGTTAAGAAATATGCGCAAATTGTTACTCCTTTAAAGCATATTACTCCACATAAATTACGTAGTACATATGGTACCAACCTGTACCGTGAAACAAATGATATTTATGCTGTTGCAGCAGTATTGGGACATAAAGACGTAAACACAACTAGAAAGCATTACGCGGCTATGTCCGAGGATATTCGTCGAGGCGTTGCAAATAAAGTAAAACTAAGAAAAGAGTAAAAAAGGAGAGTATTTTATATTCTCTGTGATTTATAAATAAAATTAAAAAGATAGAACAAATGTTTGACAGGCTGGTTCTTATATGCTAAAATCACTAAAAATAGAACAATAAGAAAAGGCGGAAATCGTATGAAAAATGTTGATAAACAACAGGAGTTGTTGAAGTTTATAAAGTCTCATTTAGAAAAATATGGTTACCCACCAACTGTTCGAGAAATGTGTCGTGCTATAAAAGTGACAAGTACTAGTACAATATCTTATCATTTAGACAAACTTGAAGCTGCTGGAATAATACGCAGAAATCCAAACAAAAACAGAGCTATTGAAGTTTTGTTGAGCGATAATGATAAAATGATGAATATGAAAAACTACATTCCAGTACCTATTCTTGGAAAAATCACTGCTGGACAACCTATATTAGCCGTAGAGAATGTTGAGGAGTATTTCATGGTCTCCCCTAATATGTTTAGAGGAGAAGGGTTATTTATACTGACCGTAAGTGGAACAAGTATGATAAATGCAGGAATTTACGACGGCGATAAAATAATATTAAGACAGCAGAACTCCGCAAATAATGGAGATATTGTGGCTGCTATGATTGACGGATACGCTACTGTAAAACGTTTCTATAAGGAAGATAGTCGCTATCGTTTACAACCTGAGAACGATACAATGGCTCCTATATATACTGACCATGTCGATATTATTGGTAAAGTTGTAGGCTTGCTTAGAAAATTTTAGTAGTTATTAATTAAAAGATAAAAATACCGCTTTAAGAGCGGTATTTTTGATAATTTATTTTATATTCGAGTGATAAGTTACGGTTTTATGAATTATTTTGCTTTATATATCTTCTTTATCTTCTTTACTATTTTGTAATTCTTTTTATATTCGCTTTTATCAAACCAAATTACATTCATTTTTTTAAACCATGTTATTTGTCGCTTTGCATAATTGCGAGTTTTTTGTTTTAACAACTCTATACAGCCGGCAAGGGATCTTTCTTTTCTAAAATAAGGGAAGAGTTCTTTATAAGCTATTGCTCCCAGACTTTGAGATTTTTCAGGTAAATTTTTATTAAAAATAATTTGTGCCTCATCTAGTAGTCCATTGTTTATCATATTTTCGGTGCGAAGATTTATTCTTTCATATAGCTGTTCGCGAGGATAATTTATTCCTATAATAAGGGGTTTTATTGAAGTTTGCATATTAGTTTGCATAGCTTTATTTTCTTCCACCATTTCTGATTTTTTCTTCTTACTTAGAGTATAAATTTCAATAGCACGTATAATTCTTTTTAAATCATTGCAACTTATCTTTTCAGCTGCCTCAGGGTCGAGCTTTTTAAGTTTCTTATATACTTCCTCCTTACCCTTCTCTGCCGCTAGCTTC
>Ga0265294_10006616_pt1 | contig 13873 bp, 16 predicted proteins | sample MunlanPumphouse3_FD_192504 | JGI IMG/M metagenome (GOLD analysis project Ga0265294, IMG submission 192504) | Groundwater microbial communities from a municipal landfill in Southern Ontario, Canada - Pumphouse #3 | ecosystem: Environmental > Aquatic > Deep subsurface > Groundwater | place... | reverse complement strand
ATTTTAATACGTTTCACATAATCTACAAGCAAAATTATTAATTTGAGATGAGAAAATATTAAATGCTAATTGACAAATTCGTACCCCTCTACTATTTTTTCGTACCCCCGTCGCATCTCCTCAAAAGAATAAATAGTATGTATAGATTGTAATAAAGCCATGTGAAATATGCTATTATTTGTTTTTTAATTGTAGTGTTACAGTTGATGTGAGGCTTTTAAGAATTGAAAAAGACCTAAAATTATGTATAATTATTAACTAATTTATCAAGTACAAATTTAAAACAAGCACACTAAATGTGTGCTTGTTTTAGAACTTTTTAACTACAAACATATATTAGTTACTTTATCTTCTATTTCTTAAGCATTTGTATCATTTTGATAATAAAAGGTATGTAAAGAATTCTGTTGAAAATAGGACCTGTCAAAAATTCTGTTGATTATCAACAGAATTCTTGACAACCTTTTTTTATTGTCATAAAAAATGTCCTTTGCTATAATAAAATCGCCAGATAAAATTATAGTGAAAGGACGGTATTATTTTATCATATATAATAATTATTTTAAAGATACAAATTTTGATTTCGATCGTTTTAAATATCGTTTAGTCGGAAAAATTGTTTATGTTGATGCTTTTTTTATCTCTGAAGACGAAATATGTGATGACTGTGGTTCTTGTTAGAAGTCAATAAAAATATTACCAAAAAAGATAATGTTAATATAACCAATAGGGGTTAGGGGGAAATGTGTTCCCCCTAGTATATGAAGGCGAAAATTTTTAAAGGAATCCTTTTTCTATTCGCTAGTGATATTAACCTTTATAATATCTTTAGTTCTATATGATCGTCCTTTAATTGTAAATACTTTAGAATGGTGTAATAGTCTATCAAGTATTGCATTTGCTAATACTGTATCTCCAAAAACTTCTCCCCATTCTGAGAAATTCTTATTCGTTGTAATTATTGTTGATTTCTTTTCATATCTTTTTGCTATCAATTGAAATAATAGGTTTGATGCTTCAATATCTAAGGGCAGATAACCAACCTCATCTATTATTAATACTGCATATGATGCAAAGTGTTTTAACCTTTGCTCTAGCCTATTTTCTAGGTGACTTTTTTTAAGCTGTAGTATTAGATCATGACAACTTATAAAATAAGTACTTATTCTATTTAATGCACTTTCCATTCCTAGAGCTGTAGCTAAATGTGTTTTACCTACACCAGGTGGTCCAAGAAACAAAATGTTCTCATGATTGTCTAGAAATCTAAGATATTTAAGATCAAGTATTTCAGCTTTATTTAGTAATGGTTGAAAACTGAAATCATAATCATTAAATGTCTTTTGAAATGGGAAATTTGCAACTTTGACTATTGCAACTTTTGCTCTTTGTTTTTGAAACTCTATTTCTCTTTCTGTTAACTCAAATAAAGCTTCTGTAAAATTTATTTCAGCTTTGTTTATACGTTCTATTGTATTATCTAAAGAATTTTTAATCTCTAATAGTTTTAATGTTTCTAAATTGTTATTAAGTTTAAAGTATTGGTTATTCATCATTCTCCTCCAAAATCTAATAGTTTTAAGTTCTCTTCAGCGATTTTATCTATATCGGCGTCTTTATTTTTAATTGAGTGTCTTAGAGCTTCACTATAATCATCTTGATTATAATTGATTTTTTTACTTGAAATATTGTGCGTTCTAACGAGTTCTGTGTTAAAATATATATGAAGTATATTTTCAATTTGGACTAGTTTTACCCTTTTGTTTATATATTTCATGGGTACAGAGTATTCATTTCCTTTGAATTTAACTAACAGTGTTGGTGGAACTACGCAGGTTAAGTTGTCAACTATGTATGCATCTATCATACATTTAGTTGGTATAGGAGATAAATACTCTTTTTCTTTTTGAAATAAAACTATTGGAGCTACATTTGTTGTTTTATTAATCTCGTTATTTATCTCTATATTGAGTTTCTTGATAATTTCTAGTAAATGATCTTGATCTTCAATTTCGTTATTATAGGCCAATAATCGGCTTACAAATCTATTTGATGATTCAACTTTACCTTTTGTTTCAGGTGATCTAGCCTTACATAGTCTAATTTTAACCCCCAAGTCTTTTTCAAGTTGTAATATCTTAGAATGTTTAACTTTATTTTTACCTCTAACATCAACTATTGCACTCATGTTATCTGTTAAAATTTCTTCTGGTTTACCACCTATATGATATAAGGTTTCTAATGTGCAACGTATAAAAGCTTCTTCAGTTCTTGACTCAGAATATATAAAGCGATGTAACCTAGAAAAACTTAGTGTAGATGCAAATAAATTGAACTTTATTACTTCTCCATGTTTAGTTGTTATAGATATATCTTCCTTCCAATCAACTTGAAGTTGCTTGCCTTTAGGTGTTTCAAATCTCACGTGTGGTGTATTTTTATACTTTGGTTTAGATAATTTCCTAGACTTTAAATAAGCCTTAAAATTAGAGTAACTTCCAGTATATTTTTTTTCACTTACTAAAAACTTATAAATTCCTATGTACGTTATTCCAACAATTTCTAATTTCTCTTTGATTAATTCTAAATACTCATCTAATTTACTAGAATAATCTCTTTTCTTTCTAGGTTTTACTCCTCCAGCATCATAGTGTTTTTTTATAGTGTGACGATCAATATCATATTCTCTAGCTAATGCACTAAAATTTGGTTTTATGTTATGCATATTGAAAAACGATAGTGTAGTAGTTATAATAGCATTCATAATTTATTCTCCCTTAATAATTTATGCTACTATTATACTAAAAAAGATAACCTTTAAAAACTGCTAATTGGTAAAATTAACTTTGTCTTTTTTGGTTATCTTTATTATATCTCTAACAATAGTTTTAATTAAGGGCTGGAAAAAATAGTCGAATTGTGGTATAATTTTACTTGTCAATAATGCATGTTTATGAATGCTTAAATAGGAAAATATATACCCATTCTAACTAGTTGAATGAATGAGTAAATAGTGGAAAAATCGAGTAAAACAAAACATATAGGGAAGTGATGATGAATGAAAAGTTTAGATATAATAAATGAACAAGTGAATACGGTAGAAGTGAATCCGATTGAACACAACGTGATACAAAAAAAGGAAAGATTTACATTTATTGATCTTTTTGCTGGAATCGGAGGTTTTCATTTAGCAATGCATAACATTGGTGGAAACTGTGTGTTTTCATCAGAATGGGATAAAGATGCTAGAAATACCTATGAAACTAATTTTAAAGATATTTCACCAAATTTATTTAATGATAATATGTTTGCTGGTGATATAACAAAAGTGGATCCAAACGAAATACCAAATCACGATGTTCTATGTGCTGGTTTTCCTTGTCAACCATTCTCTCAAGCAGGATATAAACTTGGGTTTGAAGATACTCGAGGAACCCTATTCTTTAATATTGCTGAAATATTGAAAGTTAAAAAACCGAAAGCGTTCTTCCTAGAAAATGTAAGAGGGCTAATGAATCATGATGGTGGAAAAACGTTTGAGGCTATCAAGAATACAATAGAAGAATTGGGATATTCATTCTATTTCAAAATTGTTAAGGCATCAGAATTCGGACTACCTCAGCATCGACCAAGAATGTTTATGGTCGGTTTTAAAGACAAGACAATTGATTTTAAGTTTCCTGAACCAATTAAATTGACTAAAACGATGAGTGATATATTCGAAGGCAAGGTTAATAGAGAAATAGGATTTACGCTTAGAGTAGGCGGCAAAGGCTCTCCAATTGATGATCGCAGAAATTGGGATGGTTACATAGTAGATGGAGAAGAAAAGAGAATTGGAATAAAAGAAGGCAGAAGAATGCAAGGTTTTCCTGAGAACTTTGAGTTTCCAGTTTCAAAAATTCAAGCAATGAAGCAACTTGGAAACTCTGTTGCAGTTCCAGCCATTCAAGCTGTAGGATTACAATTAGTAAAATCAATGGAGGAAAACAATGTTAAGTCTAAATAGAGGAGAATGGTCAGAATTATATGGAGTTCTTTTTTTGCTCGTAAAACCTAAATTAAACATTGTAGATTCTAATTTGAAAAACATTGATTCTACAATAGGTCTTTTTGTTTTAAAAGAAGTAATTTCGAAATCAAAAATAAAATTAAGATTCGAATTAGTTCATGACACTATTCTTATTTTTATTGATGATGAAGAATACAATACTATGACAATAGAACAAATAGATTTGGCTAGAAAATCATTAATTAATGCAATCTTACACGTAAAAAGCAAGACTGGTGCATTTACAATACCTACATTAGATCAATTTTTGCAAGATTTTTCTGATAATAATGTTTTTAAAACTGGATCATCTGTTAAAGAAGATGTTGAGCTGGTTTTATTTGATTCAAGACAAGAACGCAACGTTAACTTAACATACTCCATAAAATCCAGTTTGGGTAGTCAGCAACAATATTAAATTCCAGCAATAATACAAACTTTAAATATAAAGTTAGCAACTTGGATAAATCAAAAATTAACGACATTAATAACATTAATACTAGTAGCAAATTACTAGATAGAATCAATAAAATAAAGTCACTAGGCGGAACAATTGAATATCATTCCGTACCCTCGGAGACCTTTGAATATAATCTAAAAATGGTTGATACGAATATGCCAGAGTATATAGGTAATGCATTGTTATATTCATATCAAAAAAACAATAAAGACTTAAAAGATATTTTTATAAATTCAAATCAATTCTCTGACAATAATATGGCAATGAAAAAATTAGGTGACTTAATAAACGCTATTTCATTTGGGTTTATTCCTGGGACTAAGTGGAATGGAAAAAATTCTGTTACAGGGGGCTTGGTTGTTGTTAGGGAAAATGGAGATGTATGTATTTTGGATTTAGTTTACTTTGAAAATGAAGTAGAAAAATATCTTATAAATCAAAGCAAATTAGATTCTCCAAGCTCAACAAGATATCATATGCTTGAATTGTTTGAAGAAAGTGGCAGCGTGTATTTCACATTAAATTTGCAGATAAGATATAAAAGATAAATTCAAGAAAATTTAAGGGAGCAGTATCCATTATGTTAAATTCAAATATACGTGTTGACCTTCACATTCATTCTAAAATAAGTGAATACAAAGATGATGATCTTGTCAAAAATTCAACATTTGAAAACATCGATGTTATTCTATCAAAACTCAATGAACACGAAATATCTCTTTTTGGGTTTTCGGATCATAATAGATTTGACAGCAGTTTATTTATAAAAACGAGAAATATTCTTAATACAAATGAATATAAGGCTAAATATCCTAATATAAAAAATTTGCTGCCTGTAGTTGAGTTCGATGTAATATTTGAAAAAGGCAAGAAGAAATGCCACGTTCTTGCCGTTTTTGATGTTGATACCGATGAAGAGCTTGAAAATCTTCAAAAAACTATTGAAACTGAAAAACTAGTAAGTAAAGAAGCAGCTTATGCTAAAGATAAATTTGATGAATTATTAAGAGCTATCAACAAAGATGTAATATTGATTGCAGCACAAAGAAAATCTTTAGACAATCCAAGTGGAAGCAAAAACTCATTAAGTGATTCTGTATCTGATGTATACGAGTTTTTAAAAGTTGGTTACATAAGTGCTTTAGAAATACAAAAATCAGCTGTTCAAGGTATGATTTTAAAGAATTTAGTCGATTTCCCTAAAACAATGAGTTTCACAAGTGGTAGTGATTGTCACGAATGGGAAGCATATCCTAAACATGATAAAAAAGAAGATATGAAAGAAAAAAGTTATTACTTCACAATTAAAGCAAAACCAACATTTAGTGGTTTAGTGATGGCGTTGACTAGCCCTGAAACAAGATTTGGGAGAACAAACCAAGTAGATTATTCATATGTAAAATCGATAATGCTAAATGACAAGAAAATCGAATTAAGTTCAGGCATTAACACCATTATTGGAGAAAATGGTAGTGGTAAGTCCTCAATTGTTTTTGGTTTACTAAATCAAACAAAAACCGGTAAAGGTTCTTATGCAAAAAAAATACTTGATAAAAATAATTTTTTAGTGGAGCCCAATAATTTATTTAGCGAAATGCACGGTATAAAACAATCTGAAATAATTGATAACAATAACAACGGTTTTGTATTTGGAAAAACAGAAGATTATTTTAATGAAGTCGATCATACGGATTTTGAAAATAACATTAAAAAATATGCAAAACAACTGTTTGAAAATATTTCAAACAGCATTATTTTAGAAAAAAGCAAAAATACAATTAAAGAATCAAGTTTTACTATTGATTTAGAGCTTGAAGATAAGAATCAGTATTACTTTCAAATTATATCTGATGATAACTTTGTTGATGTCAATAATAAACATGAAGAAAGATTGAAAAAATTAAATTCTATATTGAAAATCATTAAAACTGAATTTGAACATGAATACTACACAACTGCTCAAAGAGAGTCTTTAGCAAAAGTCTTTGCTGATTTAAGTAATTTGCAGTCAGAAGTTAAGAATCAATACATATCTCTAAAAGCTTCTGTATACGTGAAGAACTTAATCGTAAACAAAATTAATGACTATGAAATTGAAATAGCATCTTTGTCTGGGGAGGAAGACAAGATGATTAGTAAATACAATTTAGATAAAACAAAGTTTAGAGGTATTATAACATCACATATTGATGTATTAAATAAATGTGTTTGGAAAGACATTGAAATTTCAGATAAACTTAATGGACAATCTAAAAAACCATTTAGAGGATATACTTTTGTCAAAAAAGCAAAATACGTATCAGAAGATATTAGTTCGAAATTCTTTGAAAAGGTATTTAAAAAAGAATACCGATCAATTGACAAATTAAAAACAATCGCTGATGTAACAGTCTTTGCAGACGCAATTTTTGGAGCAAACACTTCAAATTATAAAGACATGTTTAATGAAAAAGTTGCTTCGATCATAAATGAATTAAAAATTGAGGAGAACTTTATTACTAAAGATGATGGCGATTCGAATGTTGGTAACACACTCGGAGAAAGATCGCTAGTGTTTTATGATTTCATAGTTCATAACGAGAATAAGAAACCTATATTAGTTATTGATCAACCAGAAGACAATATATCTAATACGAAAATACTAAATAGTTTAGTAAAAAAACTTTCTTTACTAAGAGATAAAAGGCAAATAATATTAGTTACTCATAATCCGATATTAGTCGTAAATTTAGATGCTGATAATGTGATTCACCTTGAAAATATTAATGGTAAACTTAATACACAAGCGGGTTGCTTAGAGGCGGATGGTATTATTCCTTTAATTGCCAAAACTATGGATGGTGGCGTAGAAGCTATCGAAAGGAGATTTAAAATTTATGGAAGAAAGTAGAATCAAAGTAATACTTAACGATGAAGGCAACATAATCATTTACAATAATGATGAATTAGTATTAACAATCGTTGCAGATACAAAAATGCAGATTAAGGCAGATGAGATTTTTGGATCTTTAAAATACGATTCCAATAAAACATATGTTTTAGAGGATGTACTTGAAAATAAAAATGAAACTTTAAAACGCAGGTATGAGGCAATGGTTAAGCTACATGGTTTTTATGAGGAATTAGTTAAAGGTATTAATAAGATTGATGTCGAAGACAATTTAACAGAAGACATTAATTTGGATGAAGAAGATATTTGATTTTAATGAAACTTTACAAATATAGAGGAATTAGTCCTAATCTTTTCAAAAATTATATTGATTCCTTAGAAAATGAATATCTCTGGTTAGCTGATGTTTTATCCTTAAACGATAAGTCTGATTCAGTTATTTACTATGATAATGAGAAAGAATTAGAAGTGCTCGAAAACTACTATTTAGAAAATGAAATAGATATATTATTGAAAGTATTAGAAAAACTGATTTCTATTCCTGGGATTATTGATGCAATAAAAAAGATTCCTAAAAATCAGATTGCAGAAATAATCAAGTTACATAAAAGTGGTGACCAAAATCAGATTTCTGATTATTTATCATTTCAGGGAGAAAGCCAGGAAAAAATATCTGAATATCTTAATGTTCAAAACAACGCAATGGAATTTTTAAAATCAAAAGAGAATGAGGCGCTATCTGTGTTGCAACCAATTCTTGATTTTAATAATAATGTTAGAAGCAGGCTAAAAATATTCTCTATGAGTGACAGTTATGATATTGCTTCACAATGGGGAACATATGCTGATGGCAATAAAGGCTTTTGCCTCGAATATGATTTTAGCAAAATTCCTGATGAACGAATTATTAAAAGTCTAAAACAAGTGGAATATGTTGAAAATAGAGAAGCATTATCATACAAAGATTTCTTTTTGAATGCACTTTTTTCACATGATTCAAAAAAAGAAATGATTAACATCTTTGAAAAACAACTTATCACAAAAGAGATGTCATGGTCATCCGAAAGAGAATGGAGAATTATTCTAGTAGATATTGAAAATAAATACTTTATTAATGTTGTTTCAGCAATATACATAGATGAATCTATTGAGCACACAGATGAAGCAAAACAATTAATCGAAATAGCAAGACATAAAAATTGGAAATGTTTCATAAGAAGACTTGATAGCAATATGATTAAGTATAATTACGAAGAAAAGAATTTTAAAAAAGAAATTTAGTAACGTCAATGATAGAGGGTTTAGAGAATATATGAAAAATTTATGGGCTGAAAGTAGTTTTCATGATAATGTTAGGAATAAAGTAGCACAAATTTGTCGTGAACTAGGTTATGAAACAAGAGAAGAATACAAAGGTAAAGATTGGCGAGCCGATGTTTTGGTATTGGTAAATGAAAAAAAGTATGCTTTTGAAATTCAAACTAGCCTTCAGTCAATAAGAAAAACGTTAGAAAGACAATCGAAGTATATAAGAGATGGCATTACTGGATGTTGGTTGTTTGAAAAAGAACCCAAACAAAATAAAGAATTAGAAAACCTACCGCTATTTAAACTTAACAACAGTAATCAGTTAACTGTATCCCTTAAAGATAGGAAAGAACTATCTTTGGATGTTTTTATACAAGATTTTTTACAAAGCAAAATAAAATTTTGTAATAAATTAAGTCCTCATGAACTAGAGATTAGGTTCATTCAAATGGATTGTTGGAAGTGTAAACATCAAAATCATATTTATTATATTAGTGATTTTATTTCACCATGTAATGCAAAGATATTTCATGGGGATATTGAAATGTGGAGTTCAAATAAATTGATGTTTACCCCAGAAATTAAGAATAGAGTATTAGAATATGCAGGATTAAACAAAGAACTAAACTTGGCAACAATTAAAGAAAGATACAGTCATACAGTCCAAGATTCTTATGAATCATTTGGTTGTTCTGAATGCGATAGTATTTTCGGCGATTTCTATGTATTTGAAGCTATGATTGATACATGGTATGGGGATGGGGTTATAGATAAAATGACTATCTCTAAAGATAAAATCACAATTGATTTACAGGTTGAAATACCACATTGGTGTCACCCTGGGAATCACGAGTTTTGCGATTGAAAAGAGTCATAATTAATAGATTTAATAATAGTGGTTTATGATGTCTTAAATGAGTAAATGATATACTTTTAACGGTAATAGAAGGTAAAATTTAGTGAACATGGGTATTTTGAAAAGGAGTTAATTTTATGGTTAGTAAAATTGTGCTAAAGGATAATAGGAAATTCTTTATTATAGGTCTTGCAATAATAATAACTATTCTTATAATGTTATTTCGATGATCCTAAAGTTAATAGAGTTTAAAGAAATGCAGTCAATTCAATTAGAATTCTTAAAATATACTAATTTAATAGAGATAAATAAAAAAATCATTTATTTTTTACAATTATGCAAAGTTTATTATTCAAAATGGATATATTCACGTGAAGATAAATTGATTATAAAAATGAGTGATTGCTTATTAAACATAATTGAATTAGATTATATAATTAAAAAATCGATTTTTAAAGAAGGGAGTGAAATTTAATTTGTTAATAATAAAACATATATGGTTGCCTATCTTGTTTATTGTTTTAAGTATATGGAATCTAGTAACACCATTTGAAGAAGAAGGTCCAATAGTAATAAAATTTGCAAAAAAAAATAAAAATACTTGGCAATTTTCACAAAGAGTATATTCTTCTTTTTTACTTGCTTTTTCTATAATTTATTTGATTACTTACATGATATTGACAATTTCATTTAGAAACATAATAGAATATGAGAGATTTGAAATTATACGTTGGCTTATTATTTTAGCTGGTATACTTCTGCCTATTCCGATTACTTATATAATTTTGAGGATAAAGTTTAACAGCAAAGGAAATAGCAGGAAAAATTAAATATTATTAATGATTATAGTGTCAAAAGTCATTTTTTGAAAACCGATTGGGAAACAGGGAGTATTTCGTGTCAAAAAAGGTATAAAAATTGCCTTCTATCATGTGTTTTCTATTAGAAATGGCATGTTTTCCAGTGAATCATTTAGAAAACTCTTTTGACACCTATACCATTAATATGATCTATAAAAATACAGATGATTTGGTAAGTGCAATAGCATTCATTAGTAATTATATTTTGTTCGATGTTTGTTGCGGGGTATGCGGGCTATTCAAATAGTCTAAAAAAATGGATTTGATTCAATATATTCAATAATCACTGTTTATGAAGTCTTAAATAGGAAAATAAGATGCCTTTATGGGTATTAGATAGGTAATATCCAGTAGATAAGGGTAAACAAAAAAAGGGGATATGTATGAAAAAATATAAAATACAAATTGTTAAATTAGGTAATCAAAGATATGATTATGTATTTGCCAAACTTGCTAAATATAAATCAGATCTTTTTGAGGTATCAATATTTGAAATTCCCAATTTACCTGATGCTGATTCAGGTTGGGGTTATAGCACAAGAAAGATTAGAGAAATTCTTTTACCTAGTTTCAATTCGAAAGAATATGACATGTGTATTGGTTTTTTGGATTATCAGTTAAATGGTGAAACTTATGGTAATTGTTATGGTAGTAATCTTAAAGAAAACAAAGTTTTTGTTCTTAGCTTTTATCAAGTAGCAGAATTTTTATCGGCTGAAAATATTGAATTAATTAACTACTTGATAGTTAATATTTACCGATATTTAACGCGCCATATTATGGATGATAGAATTGTGCATAATGAAACACGCGGTTGCATTAACGATATGTGTGGAGTAAAAACTGATATTGTATATTCATGCAAAAACCCGGTACTTTGTTCATCGTGCGAAAGCAAAATGGGAGATAAGACATTTCCTGATAATTATATTAGAACATTAAAAAAAGAACTAAAAAGAATTAAAAAAGCCACTTACTATAGAATTGCTGACTTTATAAAAAAATATCCCATTATATCAATCTTAATTGGTGCTGCTTTTACAATAGTATTAAGTATTATAACTGAAATGATACTTAGATTAATTCCTTAGAAATGAAAGATTAACTGAAAAGATACTTGTGTTTTAGCCGTTCAGATAAAAAAGATGTTGCTGAATTGTGAAAGAGATAGAGGTCGGCAAATAAAAAATACATAAAACATATAAATTTGGAATAAGAATCTAGAAACTGGTACGAGAGATGAAGATATTGTCCAAAAAAGTATTATGAGAATTAAATTTTACAATAAGTTAAATACAATCATAATATACCTAACTACAATTTATGATGTCTTTAGCATGAAAGCGATATGATTTTGATAGCAACAATGGGCAACGATTGGGAAAATCTGCTAATTATAAAATTAGTAAAGATTGGAGTTTTATAGATAAGGAATATGATTAATAGAAGAGAAAATAAAAAAAGAATTGATACCTGTAATATTTGTCTTGAAACAACAGAATTAACATGGGAGCATGTTCCACCTAAATGTTGTGAAAATACGGGTCAAGTAATCATTAATGATATTTTTCCGCAACCCAAATTTCGTAAGCTAGATAGTCAAAACGGAATAAAATATCGGACGATATGTAAGAGATGTAATAATGATATGGGGAGCGGATCTGATTTAGAATTAAAGAAATTATTTGATAGCGTGAAAAATTACTTAGAACACGAAACAGATTTGAATTCAACGAGAATAGTTAGTATAAATTTGAAGTTAGTTTTGAAATCTGTATTTGGCAAATTGCTAGCGATGGATCAAGTTGCAGAAATGGATCTTATTTCAAGAGATATGCGTAATTTTATAATGAAAGACGAAAAGTCGACACGTATTAGGGTATATTTTAGATTATATCCATATAATCTCTCTGTACAAGCAAGAACGATTGTTTGCGGGGGGGTCATTGATTCTATTGGCATCAATGATTATAATAATCCGTATTTAATTAATGGAACGTTATCTATTTTGAATTTCTTTCCACTGTCATTCACTATATCTTCAATCAGTGATCCTAATAATACTGCGTTTGTGAATTTGCTAGATTATCTGGATATGAAAAATCCAATCATCAATCTTGAATATGGTTTTCGATCAGCTTTTAATCCATATACAAAGCGTCCATTACTACATGATTGGCTAATTGGAGTCGGCAACGACAGACATCCATTTGTTCTAGCGAATGAAAAATCTCCGATAAGAGTTTCTTGGAAGAAATAAGATATTTAATTGTTCAATAATAATAGTGGGTTATGAATGCTTAAGGCAGAAAATGATATACTTTTATAGGTAATAAGAATATAAGATTGAGTAAATATGAGTAGTTTGAAAAGGAGTAAAGGTTATGGTTAATAAAATCATACTAAAAGACAATAGGAAAATCTTTATCATATGTATTTCAATAATTATAACAGTTCTTACAATGATGAATGTACTATATTTAATTACTACGATATTTGATAATAATGCCCAAACAACTACAGAGTACTTCGAGTTAATTTTGTTTGGATCTTTTGAAATTGTATCAATAGTAGTATTGTTGTTGATTTTATTTTATAAGAGAAAAAGGATTGTTTTGACAGCAAATAAAATTGAAATATATAAATCACAAAGATTAGTACTGACAATTTTTACGAAAGATGTTAATAAAATCTACTATGATGGGTTCGAATTTATGCGATACATAAATGGATTATATAAAAATGGTATTTGTCAGATTTTTATAGAAACAAATAAAAATAATTGTTCCTTTGGATTAGTAAGTAAAAAAGATGCTATGAAGATTATGAATTATTATCCCGAATTGGTTTAAGTAAGCAATCAATAATCAATATTCTTGATGTCTTAAATAGGGAAAAAAATATTATTTAATGATCGATTATGAATTTTTGTGGTGAATACGTTGATTTTAAAAAGAATATATAACATTAGAAAGCAAATTAAGAACAATCTTTTTATATCAATCAATATGAGTTATTTTTTCAACAATGATGACTAAACTAAAGAATATTGGGGTGCATTAAATGACTAATAAAAGATTAATACCAATCAGAAGCAAGCAGCACGAGATTAATGACATAGGTACAGCAATTTTTCATTATGCAATTTCAAAACATATGGTTTCTAGAAGCATAAATAGGAATGATTATGGCATAGATGAATTGATTGACGTGGTAAACACCAGTAATTTTGATAGCAAAGTAATTAAAATATTACCTGGTCAAATGTTTGCTATTCAGTTAAAAAGCACCACTACTGATTCGCAACGATTTACATTTGTTAGAAGTATAAATTAATAATATTTTATGTTCATCAAATCTATTTAGATTTGATAATCTGATTCAAGTCTAAATATTTATAGTATAGTATCGATAGTTGCGGTTGTGACGAAGCGCTAGACTTAGAACT
>Ga0265294_10006613_pt1 | contig 13876 bp, 11 predicted proteins | sample MunlanPumphouse3_FD_192504 | JGI IMG/M metagenome (GOLD analysis project Ga0265294, IMG submission 192504) | Groundwater microbial communities from a municipal landfill in Southern Ontario, Canada - Pumphouse #3 | ecosystem: Environmental > Aquatic > Deep subsurface > Groundwater | place... | reverse complement strand
GGAAAAGACAGTCTGGTAACTCTCCTTATCACTCTCAAAGCAGGACTTAAACTCCCGATGATCTTCGCGGATACTGGGCTGGAGTTCCCGGAAACGATCGAGAACGTTCATCAGGTTTCCAGATTATTTGATCTCGAGCTTATTGAAGAATCAGGAGATGCAGGATTTTGGGAAGGATTTGAGGTGCAGGGTCCTCCTGCGGTCGATTTCAGATGGTGCTGCACGGCGTGCAAATTAATGCCGGTGAAAACCCTCATCGAAAAGAAGTGGGGCGAGGCCATTTCCTTTATTGGTCAACGCAAGTTCGAGTCGGCAAAACGTATGCAGAGTCCGAGAGTCTGGAGGAACCGGAATGTCCCCTGTCAGCTTTCGGCGGCACCGATCCAGCACTGGACCGCCATGCATGACTGGCTGTATCTTTTCCGTGAAAAAGCACCGTATAATCCGCTCTATGAATTGGGTCTTGACAGGATCGGTTGTTTCATGTGTCCTTCCTCCGACATTGCCTGTATGAAGGATATCGAGGAACGTTACCCTGAGATGTGGGCAAAGTGGGAGATGAAGCTCAAAGCATGGGGCGATGCAAATGGAAAACCCCCTGAGTGGGCGGAGAAAGGTTTATGGAGGATACGAGAGAGAAACGAAGAAGATGGTGATATAGATGGGCACTTCTGAAATCGCAGTTCTTGATTATGGATTAGGCAATATGAGAAGTGTGGTTCGCGGGCTTGAGGCTGCAGGCGCCCGCCCGACGATTACGAGCGACCCTGAGGTCATCCGTTCGGCGGCCGGTATCGTTCTTCCGGGCGTTGGTGCCTTTGCTGAAGGGATGGATAAACTAGCCCCGCTTCGTGATCTCGTTCTAAAGGAAGTGGAGCATAAACCTCTTCTTGGCATATGTCTCGGCATGCAGATGCTTCTGAAGGAGAGTGAAGAGTATGGGGTCCATCAAGGTCTTGGATTAGTGCCGGGTACTGTTCGTATGTTTCCAAAAAAACCTGGGATGAAAATTCCTCAGATGGGGTGGAACACGATCTCGCCCTCGGCTCACCCTCTTTTTGACGGAATCCCTGATGGGACGTATGTATATTTTGTCCACTCCTATTATGCCGATACGACTCCCGAGTTCACGATTGCAAAGACCGAGTACATCGTCCCGTATGCCTCGGCAGTGGGTGCCGGCAACGTGATGGGCGTCCAGTTCCATCCTGAAAAAAGCGGAGACGCAGGTATCAGGATTTTGAAAAACTTTGTCGGAATGACGGAGTGATTATCCTATCAAAGTTTTTTCCGCGGGTTTCTGCGTCGGTTGGTGTTTGTCTGCCTTCGCTGCTCTGAGATTATCTGATTGTGGATCGATATGAATCGGATCTGCTCATCTTTTTTTGCAAAAAACTGCCCTTCTCCATAATGTTCAGATTGTCGTTTGATTAGCAACAGGAGTATGAAAACCTGACAAGTATATTTCTTAGGATAGGTTACAAAAGTAACATAAATTGCCCGCATCAACATTGATTCGCCTCTTTCGTGCGGTTTGTATTCTCGTGTCATGTCCCATATGGGGCACGGTTGCTTTTATAATCACAAAAAAATTGCGGCACCAGAGTGCCTATAGGATTTGTCCGATAAGAGAGGAAAAACATGTCCCGAGCCGTAAAAACCGGTTGGACGCAAAGCGGATCGTTCCGCTGCCAAAAAGCAGACCGTATTTTTCCGGATCTCCTGATCCGGCAATGGACTGTATTCGGTCTTGTTTGAAATTGTGTCCTTAGCAGACGTTTTCTGAAAGGAAATCTGCCAGTCCTTTAATTCCACTCCATTCTGCATTCAGCTCATCGCCTTTTAGTCCTGCCATGGAAATAGAATCATTAGTTGGGATAACGGCGATGATCTTGCTTTTGTCCTTGACCGCCTCTTTCATAAGGCTTTCATTGGAAGCGTTCACCTTGTTGAGAACATAGTAGAGGGGTTTGTGAATGCTTTCACTGAGTTCCGCCACCTTGGCAGAAAGCTGCAGAGATTCATATGATGGATCGATGACCATCAAGATCGCATCGACGTCGGTTTCCACACCACGTCCAAAGTGTTCAATACCTGCTTCTGTGTCAGTGATGACCACTTCATTTGGATCAAGTTTCAGGTTGCTGATAAACTGTCTGGCAATGATACCCATTGGGCAGGCGCAGCCTTCGCCGGATTCATGGATCTTGCCAATGGCAAGGAGTTTGACCCCGTCTTTTTCGGAGAGATACTCTGAGGGAATGTCAGAGATTTTCCACTTATGGTCGAAGAAATCATGCTGGAACTTGGCTTTTCCCATCACCTTTTCCAGGATGCCCTGCTTTCCGCCGAAATACTGGGTAAAATCCTTTGGCAGTTCCATACCCAGCTGACGGTGCAGACCAAAGTTGGATTCGTCTGTGTCAATAACAAGGACGGGTTTTCCCTCTCGTACAAACTCCTTTGCAAGGAGTGTGGCTGTGGTACTCTTACCGCAGCCGCCTTTTCCGCATAACGTGATGATCATATCAAAAACCTTCGTTGAAAGTAAATTTTCTGCCGTGATCACGGCATATCAGTAGTTTGATTCTACAAAGTGCGCCCTCCTCTGGAAATCCTGGGCATATGTTACGGACCATTTGTATCTGGTGTATCTGCTTTTGAACAGATTCCTTTGATTCGTGTCTGTTGACAAATGGCGCACTACTTGAATTATTTGTATTACTAATACATTATATGTTTTGTTTTAAGTCTGAATTAAAAATATAATATTCAAATCTGGTGTGTCAATATATAAAAAAAGTTACACTTTTATGCACTGGTCAGCAAAGATGCAGGATGTAGATAGATTTTTCCGTTTTTAATGTGGCGGATTTACACCGGACGATCCGGAGATGAATAGTGTTCTTCCGGTAATTCATGGAAGTTTGGGGTACCGCATATTTTTCCCGCCTATGAATACCTGCGTCAAAATCGTCGGTTCCACTCAATTGTACTCTATTTATCTATCTCCTCAAAAGAGTCTTAATAAGCAATCTGCACTAATATAATAATGTAAATTTATTTTTCTGAATCGATTTGAGAATGTTAACCATTTTTCAAAATTGACCATAAATAAAAGCTCAAATGACAAGGAGAACCAAACATAGATGACTGATAATTACGACGCCTCCCATATAACTGTTCTGGAGGGGCTGACCCCTGTTCGGGAAAGACCCGCAATGTACATTGGAAGCACCGACACGAGAGGTCTTCACCACCTCGTATATGAGGTGGTCGACAACTCTATTGATGAAGCCTTAGCCGGATTCTGTAAACATATTTTCATCGTCATCAATCCGGACGGCTCGATCAGTGTGGAAGATGACGGCAGGGGTATTCCTGTCGACATCATGCCGAAACAGAACAAGAGTGCCCTCGAAGTCGTCCTGACCGTGCTTCATGCCGGCGGAAAGTTCGATAAAAATACCTATCAGGTCTCAGGAGGTTTGCATGGTGTTGGTATTTCTGTCGTAAACGCTCTTTCGACCCGCCTTGAAGTGGAGGTCTTCCGTGATGGAAACGTCTATTCCATGATCTTCTCGAAAGGGGGACTTGTGCAAAAACTTACCAGCCGTCCGGAAACTGATGCAGAATATCTTCAGCGCCAGAAACGCCTGGATAAAGTAGGGCAGCCAAAAGAGATGACCACCGGGACCCGGGTCACCTTCTCTCCCGACGGTTCTATCTTTGAAACAACTGAATTCGATTATGATGTTCTTGCCCACCGGTTCCGGGAATTGGCCTACTTAAACAAAGGACTTGAGATCCAGATCGAAGATCACCGGACCGGGGATTCCGAGACCTTCTGCTATGAAGGCGGACTTCGTGAATTTGTTGTTCACTTGAACGAAGGAAAAGAACTTCTTCATCCCGATCCGATCTACATCGACAAATCCGATGAGGCAAACAAGATCGAAGTGGAGGTCGCACTTCAATACAATAACTCCTATGCGGAGACCCTTTACACCTTCGTAAACAGTGTCAACACAAAGGAAGGCGGAACGCATCTGGAAGGATTCCGCTCGGCACTGACCCGTGCGATCAACAACAGTGCCCATGCAAACAAGCATCTCAAAGAAGATGTCTCTGTCCACGGTGAGGATGTCCGTGAAGGACTATCCGCCGTCATCAGTGTCAAGATCGCAAATCCCCAGTTTGACGGTCAGACAAAACTCAGGCTTGGAAACAGCAGCGTCAAAGGTCTTGTTGACTCCATGGTCTATCAGGCCTTAACGGAATTCTTCGAAGAAAATCCGAAGGTCATCGCCGCGATCACTAAAAAATCCCTTGACGCAGCAAATGCCCGCGAGGCAGCACGTCGTGCAAAAGAACTTGCCAGAAGAAAAACCAGTCTGGATATGTCCGGTCTTCCGGGCAAACTTGCCGACTGTTCCGAACGTGATCCGGCAAAGAGTGAAATCTACATTGTGGAAGGAGATTCTGCAGGCGGCTCGGCAAAGCAGGGACGTGACAGAAAGTTCCAGGCCATTCTCCCGCTTCGCGGTAAGATCCTCAACGTAGAGAAGGCGCTGGAACATAAAGCTCTCAAAAATCTAGAAATCCAAACTCTCATCACGGCTATCGGTGCCGGATACGGCGAGAAGTTCGATCCCGAACGTGCCCGGTATCACCACATCGTCATCATGACCGATGCGGATGTGGACGGAGCACATATCAGGATCCTGCTTCTGACCTTTTTCTTCAGATATATGAAGCCGCTTGTTGAACTTGGCTACATCTACATCGCCCAGCCTCCACTATTCCGGATTGCAAAAGGTAAACAGGAAAAATACGTGTACACCGAAGAAGACATGCGTCTGGCAAGTGCTGAATACGGCGACAAAGGCATCTCGGTCCAGCGGTACAAGGGTCTTGGTGAAATGAATGCAGGGCAGCTCTGGAACACGACAATGAACCCCGAGTTCCGGATCCTGAAACAGGTGAAGATCGATGATGCAAGTTATGCTGATGAAATATTCCAGAAACTCATGGGTGATGATGTGATGCCCAGAAAAGATTTCATTAAACGTCATGCAGGGGAGGTGAAGAACCTTGACATCTGAAGAGATCATCCCTGAAGAAAAGATTACGCACAGAACAAAACCGATAGAAATCTCCGAGGAGGTAAAAACCTGCTTCATCGATTACGCGATGAGTGTCATTATCGGTCGTGCGATCCCCGATGTCCGTGACGGTCTGAAACCGGTTCATCGCCGTATTCTTTACGCCATGTTTCACGACGAGGGGAACACCAGCGATAAGGCATACAAGAAATCTGCCAAAGCGGTCGCAGCCACTATGGGTAATTACCATCCGCACGGTGACTCTGCGATCTATGATACGCTCGTCAAGATGGCCCAGCCATTCTCCTATCGGTATACGTTAGTGGACGGTCAGGGTAACTTCGGTTCTATCGACGGTGACTCCGCAGCAGCAATGCGTTATACCGAGGCACGTCTTACCAAAGCAGCCGAATCGCTTCTGGAGGATATCGACAAGGAAACCGTTGATTTTGTTCCAAACTTTGATGAGTCGTCAGAGGAACCTGATGTTCTCCCGAGCAGGATCCCGAACCTTCTTGTGAATGGAACGAGCGGTATCGCGGTTGGTATGGCAACGAACATGATGCCGCATAACCTTGGAGAGGTCTGCGATCTGGTCAATGCTTATATCGACAAACCCGATATGCAGCTGGAAGAGATGATGAAGATCCTGCCAGCACCGGATTTCCCGACAGGGGGCAAGATCATGGGCACTGACGGGATCGTCAATGCCTACCAGACAGGTCAGGGTAAAGTGGTCGTCCGCGGAATTGCCGAGATCGAGGAACGCAAAAAAGGATTCGAGCAGATCATAATCAGTGAGATCCCCTATCAGGTGAACAAGGCAACCATGATCGAGAAGATGGCTGATCTTGTCAAAACCAAGGTGATCGATGGAATCAGCGATATTCGTGATGAGTCTGACAAGGATGGTATTCGGGTCGTTATCGAACTCAAGCAGAATGCCCAGGCAAATGTTGTCCTGAACCTGCTCTATAAGCACACCCCGCTTGAGAGTACTTTTGGAATCATCAATCTGGCGATCGTTGATAAGAAACCGAAGATCCTTTCCCTCGCGGAACTTCTGCGTTATTTCATCGCACATCGTGTCGATGTCATCCGCAGACGGTCCCAGTTCGATCTGCGTAAAGCCGAGGAACGGGTACATATTCTGGCAGGTCTGTTAAAGGCCCTTGATATGATCGATGTTGTGGTTGCGACGATTCGTGCATCTCCGGAGGTTTCTGTTGCACAGGAAGCTCTCGTTTCAAAGCTTGGCTTTTCCGAGGCGCAGGCAGACGCGATCCTCAAGATGCAGCTTCGTCGTCTCGCGGCTCTTGAGCAGAAGAAGATCGTGGATGAAACCGAATCTCTCAGGCTCATCATTGATAAGCTCACAACGATCTTATCATCAGAGAAAAATATCCTCGCGGTCGTCAAAACCGAGACAGCCGAGATTCGTGAAGCCTATGCGGATGAACGCCGCACAAAGATCGATTACACGGCAAACTCCGATTTCAATGTTATGGACCTGATTCCGGATGAACAGACCCTTGTGATGCTGACAACCCAGGATTATATTAAGAGAGTCCCGCTTGATCTCTATCGTCAGCAGAAACGCGGCGGCAGAGGAGTTATCGGCATGACGACAAAGGAGGAGGACTCCGTCGATAAGATCTTCATGGCAAGCACGCATGATTATCTGCTGTGTTTCACGAACAAAGGCAGGGTTTACTGGCTTCGTGTGTATGAGATTCCGGAAGGGTCAAGAACGAGTAAGGGTAAAGCAATCGTGAATCTGCTGAACCTGACCGATGAGGAGGTTTCTGCGGTTATTCCAATGCGTGATTTCAATGCAAACATGCATCTGCTGTATGCAACGAAGAACGGTCGTGTGGGTAAGTTTACCCAGGATCTGTTCTCCAGACCAAGAACAGGCGGCATCATCGGTATCACCCTCCTTGAGGGCGATGAGCTTGTGAATGTGGTCGTGACGGACGGAAACTCTGATGTCGTTCTTACGACCGCATTTGGTCAGGCACTCAGATTCTCCGAGACGGAGGTTAGATCGACCGGTCGCGGCACACAGGGCGTTATCGGTATCCGGCTGAAGTTCGAGGAAGATTATGTCTGTGCTCTGACATTGGTCGAGACCAAGTATCTGCTGATGCTTACGGACAAAGGATTCGGTAAGAGAACCGAGTTCGATGCGTTCATGGGTCATGGACGCGGAACGCAGGGTGTGAAGTCACTCGTTGCCAACTTCGAGCGCGGCAAAGTCGTTTCCTCCCTCGCGGTTTCGGATGATGATGAGGTTATTATCACCACTGCAAGTGGAGTTGTTATGCGGACCCGGGCTGCGGATATCTCTATTCAGGGACGCGGGACAAAAGGTGTCCGTATTATCCGCGTCGATGCCGGAGATATGGTCACGGGTGTTGCTATTATTCACCCCGGTGATGACGATCCGGTTATGCCGGAGCACCTGCCCGAACATGAAGAGAAAAAGCCGGTCGTTCTCTCTGAGGCAGATGACGAAGGAGTTATCCTGCCCGAGGGCGAAGACGACATCTAATATTTTTTTAAGTATCTATCTGGATATATCAAAAGAGAATGAGTAGGGGAGTATCCGGTGATCCTGCCGAACGCCAGAGATTCCCGTTAAGCTCTTATAATTTTATAATTTTGTTATACATTTTTTCAGTTCGTCTGAAATTTTTACTATATCAGTAAATACTGGTTCATCCATTCCATGTTTTACTATGCCGAGTTTCGTTGTCCGTAGGATGATGTCGGGTTTTATTTTGTATGGGGTCAAATTTCTCAATACGAAACCGGGCAACACTAACCAGGAGGGTGAGATATTTTCTCATAGGTTCCGATTTAGAAAATCATTGCGGCACCTACTCATTGAAAAGAGAATCATTTGTCATCATATGACACCTTTATTGCACAACCCCGCCAAATAGTAAAACATCCATGTCCTACATCGACCCGATCGTCATCATCATCGCATTTGGTGCAGTCTCAGTCTCTTTCCTATGGCTTAGAGATGCCCGCATCTTTGCCAGGACCGGCAAAGACGGATATAGAAAAGCTGCATATCACGGTGTGCTTTATTCTGCTCTCGGCTGGTTTGGGTATGCTCTTGCAGGGATTAGTGAGAGCACTTTCCTTTATCTTGGGATGGGTTGTGTTCTGCTTGCTCTCTATCTCCAGTCCAGAGTGAAAAAAGAAGATGTATGGATGGGAAATGAATCTGCCTGGACCCGTTTCATCGGTTCGGCACCTCGTCAGGAGAGAAAATAAATATGATACAAAAACCCCGCGGGACACGTGACTTTCTCCCGCCAGAAATGGCACAGCGTCGATTTATCGAACAAAAAATGCGTACCGTTGCCTCTTCATTTGGTTATGGTGAAATCGTCACCCCTATGTTCGAAGAGCAGGAACTCTTCACGATAAAATCCGGCGAAGGGATCATCAGTGAGATGTACGCCTTCGAAGATAAAGGCGGGCGAAAACTTACGTTGCGTCCGGAGATTACCTCCGCAGTAATCCGGGCCTATGTCAATGAAGCACAGATGGCGCCAAAACCGCTTAGATGGTTCTACTTTGCAGAATGTTTCAGATACGAGCGCCCGCAGAAAGGAAGATACCGGCAGTTTTGGCAGTTCGGCTCTGAACTCATAGGTGCAGATTCTGCGGCTGCGGATGCGGAAGTTATCGCTCTCGCCTATGCACTTTTAAAATGTACCGGTGTCAGATTTGTTTTGAAGGTAGGGCACCTTGCACCGATGAAACATCTTCTTGCGGGTCTGGACGTAGCATCCCAGAAGCAGGTCATGGCAGCTCTTGATAAACGTGATATGGATATGCTGCAAACAACACTTACCGGGCTGGATCACAGTGAACTCTTCGAGCCATTACAAGGTCTTATCACAGCAAAAACACTTTCGGACGTTTTCGCAATCACCGGTGATATCCCCGACAAAGCAAGGATCGAGGAGACTTTCCGCTATCTTGATGTGCAGAACATACCCTACGAGCAGAACTTCGGCATTGCCCGTGGTCTTGATTACTACACAGGGATGGTTTTTGAAGGATTTGCTGACAATCTCGGTGCAGAAAATCAGATACTCGGCGGAGGAGTTTACAGACTTGCCCATCTTTTCGGAGGAAAAGATGTGCCCTCGTGCGGATTTGGTATAGGATTCGACAGAGTTCTTGTTTCACTTGGAGAATTTACTCCTGAAGCAAAACCGGTCGTCGCTATAGTTTGTACTCCCGAAACACGTGCTGCAGGATACAAAGCGGCCTCAACTTTCCGCGAAGCTGGGATCACCGTAGTGATGGACCTGCTCGACAGAGGATTCGGTGCACAGCTATCCTCTGCTCTGAAATCCGGGGCCTCGTTTGCAGCGGTCATTGGAGAAAAAGAAGCTGCTGCAGGAACTATCACACTCAAGGATCTCAACTCTGCTTCGCAAAGTGAGATGTCACTCGATTCTGCTATTGGAGTGATCCATGGTTCTTGCCGATGAGTTAGCGAAAAAACAGCGAAGCATCAGTGTTGCTGAATTTTTTGAGAAAAACAAGCAGATGCTTGGTTTTGATTCTCCTACCAGGGGTATCATCACCACCGTCAAAGAAGCTATCGATAATTCCCTTGATGCCTGTGAAGAGGCGCAGATCCTCCCGGATATTCTCGTCTCGGTCAGGAGGATATCGAATGATGTGTTCCGCGTCATTGTCGAGGACAACGGACCCGGGATCATTCCGGAAAAGATGCCCAGTGTTTTTGCCAAACTCCTGTATGGTTCCCGTTTTCATCAGGTAAGACAGACCCGTGGGCAGCAGGGGATCGGCATTTCTGCGGCTGTTTTATATGCCCAGCTTACTACCGGCAAGTCGACGATCGTTATTTCCAGGACTGATGCGAAGAACAGGGCACACAAAATGTCACTCGTTATCCATACTGAAACCAACGAGCCGGAAGTTCTCTCGCATGAGGAAGTGGACTGGATTCTGCCCCATGGAACATCGGTCCAGCTTGAGTTCAAAAGCAACATCGCTGCCAAGAAAAAACTCATGGAGTATTTGAAATACACATCGATCGTGAATCCTCACGCAAAATTCCGTGCGGAAATCGATGACGAGACGTTCACATTTGACCGGGTCACATCCGACGTCCCGCCCTGCCCCGTCTCGATCAAACCCCATCCTTACGGGATGGAGCTCGGTGTTTTGAAACGTATGGCGGCGGTTTCTGATCTGCCGCTCAAGGAATTTTTAATAGACAGTTTCTCAAAGGTCGGAGAAAAAACCGCCATAGAAATATGCGGATATGCAAAACTCGATCCAAAGACCATCGTCAAAAATCTAGGGCTCGAGTCTCTGAATACCCTTCTTGAAGCGATGCAGACAACCAAAATACCCGCACCTACGGCTTCTCAATGTCTGTCTCCAATCACAGAAGATCTGATCGTCAAAGGCATGGAAAAGGAATTTCAGTTGGATTTCATCAAAGCACGCACCCGTCCTGGAAGTGTGTATGGCGGTCACTCTTTCATTGTGGAAGCGGCGATCGGTTACGGTGGCAAACTATCTCCCGACGGGAGTGCTACCCTTCTCAGGTTTGCAAACCGTGTTCCTCTGCTTTACCAACAGGGAGCCTGCGCAATTACTGACGCGGTCCAAAGTGTGAACTGGAAAACCTATGGTGTCTCCCAATCAGGTTTTCCCACTGGACCATTACTGATCCTTGTACACGTAGCGGCAACGAATGTTCCGTTTACGAGTGAATCGAAGGATGCCGTAGCATCTGTTCCTGAAGTTGAGAAAGAAATCATTCTCGCTCTGCAGGAACTCGGTCGTGACCTGAAGACATTTTTGTCACGCCGCGAGAAGAACAAACTTCAGGATGACCGGGCACGGGCTATATGTTCGGTGATTCCGCTGATCGCCGAAAAAGTAGGGGAGATCGTGGAACTTCCGACGCCTGACACCTCTCTTCTCGAGGGGAAAATCATGAGGCGTGTGGTTCTCAAAAAAAGTAATGCCGGTGGCAGGGTTCTGATCCATGTCGACAACTACACGACAAAAGCCCAGGATATTTCGCTTTATGACATTTCCGGGGACAATGCAGCTGATGCGACCGTCCCTCCCTCGTTTGTCTCGGATTCGGATGATGAATACACAAAAATCTGGAAGTTCACGCTTGCTCCAGGCGAGTCGTTCGAAGTGACGTATACCGGTCTTGGCGGAGGAATGATAGAAATGCAGGGTGTGGCGGAAAGCTTGAAAGTGGTGGTGGATTTAGATGCCTGAACCGACAGAAAGAGACATGGCGACGAAGAAACGTCTGATGGAAATTGCCAAAGTCTGGTATGATCAGATCGACAGCGGGGATGTCCCCTCGATCACACTTCCAACAAGGACGAAGTATAATATTGAATACGATGACGGCTCAGAGGTATGGAAGTACGGCGACAAAGAGTCCGTCAGAAATGCCGGAACCGCAAAATCTGCCACACACATTCTTAAGATGGCATACGTCATCTGGTTTATCAAGAAACAACTGCAGGAGAACAGGTCCTCGACTTTAAGGGAAATGTATTACATTTCCGAGGGCTGGAAGCAGGCACAGTTCCATGCCGAGAACGAGAGCAATTATCTGATAGAAGATTTGGAAATCATCACCTCTCTGCAAAGGGAATTTTTCCACATGCGTCCTGAAGAGGACGGGGCATCGATTTTCGGGCCGATCCGTGTTCGTGAACACACGCGGCGGGGTATGAAGGATATTCATTGTCAGGATGATGTGGGGGAAGCCGGATACACCATCCCGAATAATGTAGAGAATGTGGAACTCGTTGACCATGATGCCACCTGTGTTATCGCTCTGGAAACCGGTGGTATGTTCTCCCGTCTGCAGGAGAATGGTTTCGATGAGGAGTACAATACTATTCTTCTTCACCTGAAGGGTCAGCCTGCCCGGGCAACCCGGCGTATGCTGAAACGGATGAATGAGGAGCTCGGGATCCCGATTGTGGTTTTCACTGACGGGGATCCGTGGTCTTACCGTATTTATGCGTCCGTTGCCTATGGTTCGATTAAGGCGGCACATATGTCCGAGCTTCTGGCAACGCCGTCCGCTCAGTTCATCGGCGTGAAGCCTTCCGATATTCAACGGTATAATCTGCCGGCAGATAAATTGACCGAGCAGGATATTGCGGCACTTAAGGCGGAACTGACTGATCCCCGGTTTGGTTCCGATTTCTGGAAGAAAGAGATCAATCTTCAGCTTGAAATGGGGCTGAAGTCTGAACAGCAGGCATTTGCCAGTCATGGTCTCGATTTCGTTACGAAGGAGTATCTGCCAGCGATGCTTTCCGAAATTGGTATTCTTAAACGCTGATGCATCTTTCCCGAATTACCATATATCTGGGCGCCTTTTCAACAATGGCGCTTTCAAATGCAATCGTCCCGGTTCTGGCGCTGATTACTCCGGATGCCACTTTACAGGGTGCCCTTTACTCAGCCTACTTTTTAGGCGCATTTTTTATGGTGTTTCCCGCCGGATGGCTCTCTGATAAGTTTGGGCGTGCGTCCCTTATTAGAATTGGTCTTGCCGGAACATTTTTGTCTGCGATTCTGCTCTGGTTTCTGGCGAGTGACCCTCTGTTTTCGGTCGGGCTCAGGCTGGTGGAAGGTCTGTTTACCGGGATGTATGTGTCGGCGGCGATATCCTATGTGAACTCAGAGCTTGATCACAGAAAACTCTCAGGCGTATATGTCGCTCTGCTGAATGTGGGAATGGTAGCCGGGCTTGTTTTTTCCGGTTTTCTTGCGGGGTTCCATCCATATATGGGAGTGCTTGTGTTTGGCATTCTGACTGGCTGTGCTTTTCTTGCTAGTATCTTCTTCCGTGACTCTGCTGTATTCGTTTCAGAAACGGTTTCGGTAAAAAAGATATTTTCTCTTACACGTTACCATATATGGCTCCTGGTTGCATTATTTATTTTCACCGGGGCGACAGGTGTCGTAACGAGCATGTATCCAGAGATGTCCGGGTATTCTGCTGAAATCTCCGGAATTGTGACTGCCCTTATGAGTGTGGCAACAGCCGGTTGTGTCTATGCGGCATCACGGTTTGCCATATGGGATTCGCTTCGGGTCATTCGCTTATCTGCAGTTATTCTTGCCGTTTCCGTTCCGATCGTTTACTTCACGCCGCTTGGTATGATTTTGGTTGGAGGATTGTTTGGGGTCATTTCTGTTGCAGTGTTGAATTATATTGCGGAAACCAAACAGCCCCAGGGAGTGATGAACGGGCTCTATATGACGGTACAATATGCGGGAATGGCATTATTGCCGTTATTTGCAGGACTTATCGTTGTCTTGATTGGATATTTCTGGATCTTTGTTTTTACCGGAGCGGCTGTTTTGCTTGGCGGACTCTTGGTCGTCAAGTGCCCATGTTATCTTGCATCATCAAAAAAGAGTAACGTGTAGTTACTTTTGTGGTATTTTTGAGCGGGAATGTTTTCTTTGTGTCCCGGGACTTCTTGACGGAGGGATAATTTGCGGTGCTGTCATACATCCTTTTACCGGTGTGTTACAGTATTCCAAAACGGTCATTGCCCTCTCGGCGCCAATTGACGGTTTGGTTGCTTCGAGCCAGAGATAAAATCCGACGCGTGACGGGGTCGGGCGTTCATATTTGAATCCGCCTGTTTTTACCGGCACCATCTTCAGATATGTCCGCTGTTTTTTTGGTTTGAGATAAA
>Ga0265294_10006612_pt1 | contig 13877 bp, 15 predicted proteins | sample MunlanPumphouse3_FD_192504 | JGI IMG/M metagenome (GOLD analysis project Ga0265294, IMG submission 192504) | Groundwater microbial communities from a municipal landfill in Southern Ontario, Canada - Pumphouse #3 | ecosystem: Environmental > Aquatic > Deep subsurface > Groundwater | place... | reverse complement strand
TGAGAAATCATAATTGATATACATATATCAAAAATGATAATTTGTTTAAAAAAAATGAGAATGTGTCAACCCCAATAAAAAATCACTCCTTTCCCGGAATTTTTTCTTCTCTTTTTATTTAATAATCTTTTTATGTTCTTTTTTATTTTTCTATTCTTGTGTTTATTTTTAATACTTTTACATTGTTCACAATGACATACATATATTTTAACTAAATTAGGATCACCACATTCATCATAATCTATAAATTTATTAATTTTGTTGCTCATAATTAAAACTATTTTGCATAACAATATTGGCAATTATGTTTACATTGTTTATATGTCCCTATATCTGAACTCATTATACACCCACAAATTAATCTTTGGCTTTTATCTTTTTTATTTATTAACCATTCTTGATTTCCACATATTCTTTCAATTAAATCTGGATCTATACATTTATTATGTTTAATTCCATCTAAATTTATAGATTCTGAACAAGTAGCTAATTCGAGTCCCCATTTATTATTTAACTCGACTATTTTTTTAGCAATTGATATTTTTGTATTATCATCAATTTCAACAAAATCGCCCTTCAATTTCTTATATGGATCAATATAACTAAAAACTAATTTTTCAGTATATTCATAAATTTTATCTCCGATATTTTTAATTCTATTTATGATATTTGATTCTTCTAATTTATTATTAACTATAATTGGATCAAAACGCCATATAACTTTTTCCTTTCCTATTTTATTTGATAAATCTCTAAATGTCTTTATTCTATCTTGAATTGGAGGAACATTTAATTCATACTCAGGATAATAATTTAAAGTAAATTGAAAATAATAATCAAAGGGAATTTGATCCAAATAATCCATTAATGGTCTTGGATTTTTAGTCCAAAATACAGCAAACTTTGTATCACAAAATTCAACCGTATAATCCATAAAATTATTTGATATTTGGATCTCCCCCCTTTTTATTGATTCAATAAACCATTTAGATTTAAATGCTGGAATATCCTCTCGTCTACTAACTGATATTATATAAGGTTTCATTTTTTTAATTTTTAACAAGCATGTCAGCACAAAAACTTGAACACCAACTATCACTTTTACTTTGAACTTCAAATCCGTATCCCCTTAAATAACCGACAGATACATCATGAGCTATATTAGATTTATATTTTGGCGATTTATTTAAATCTAAATGTAATATTGGTATTTTTTTATTTTCATTGTTGTTATTATATATTCCATCTAAGCAATTATGAACATATTCACCAACTTCTAATGTATGCTCAGTCTCTTTCCACAACCTAGTAAATATATCACGTTCTCTTTTAATTGACGTTTTTTTATAAATAACATGAACTCCTTTCCCCGGTTTTAGCATAGATATAGCAGTGGCATATTTAGTATATTTGCCATGTTGAGCGGAATCTGTCCCAACATAAATTTTGATATCTGGATTTTTTAAGTAATATTCTCTTATATAATCACCTAGATCTTCTATTAATTCACCGTCTATTTTTTTAAAATTTTCCATATAATTTATTATTAATTATTAAAATAAAACACAATAAATTATTATTAATTATTGTGTTTTATTTCAATATGTTATCTATATATTAATTTATTTCATAGATAAATTTATTTTTCTTTCATCCTTCATAATACTAGTAACTCTAACTTCAATTTCTTGTCCTATTTCTAAATCAATTTTATTTTTTTGAAGATAATTACTTTGAATAAGTCCATTTGTTTCATCATCTAATTGAATAAGTGCTCCAAAGGGTTTAATGGAAATAACTTTACCTTTAACAACATCATCGACCTTAATGTTATCCCATAAAGATTCTCTCAAAATTTGAGTTAAAATAATTTTGTTCTTTTTGGATATAATATCTTTAATAAAGAAATTTACATACATTCCTGGACGCATAGTTGCCCACTTTTCATCTCCTTGCCAATCTTCCGAAACATTATATCTATGTATCATTCCAGTTAAAAAATCACAAAATTCAACAAATGCTCCAAACGGTGTAGTGCCAGTTATTACTCCTTCGTATATTTTATTTTTATTTTTAATCCATTCTTTTTTCAATTGTTTTACTCTTTCTGGGATCAAATCTTCAAGATATTTTTTTCTGCTAACTACATAAATTCCCTTTTCCTTCTCTAGAGTTTCAATCATAACCTCAAATTTTGTTCCCACAATTGAATTTGGATCATGTAATTTATTTACACCTGCTAGTGTATTTGGCATGAACGCATCTACAATTTGTCCGTCAACCTCTAAATCTAATAAATATCCTGCCGGTTGAGATTTTTTAACTGTGGCGAAAAAATATTTATTATCATTAAAGAAATCTTTAACGACATTAGATACATTCATTTTAAAAAGATCATTCATTGATCCTTTAATATAAAAAGGATCTTCACTTATTCCAGATATCATTACTTTTATTTTTGAACCCATAGTGATATTTTCTAAAATATCTTTATCAATTGTTTTGGTTTCAACATAAACATTATCTTTATAATTAATATCAATAATAATATCTTTATAATTAATACCAATGACATTACCTTCAACAATATCCCCTTCGTTGATATCATTATAATCTGTTTTTAAATTTTCAATTTTGTTTAAAAAATAAAGGTAATCACTAGTTAGGGAAGAATTTAAATCTTTATTTTTGTATTTAAATACTTTTCTTTCGTTTTTTAGGCTATCGATAAACTCATCGGACATAACGCCTGGAATTTGTACATCTGTTTCTATCATAATATTTAGTTTTTATGGAAATTATATTATGATAGAATCCATAAGTTTTAAAAAGTTAAAAAAATTTTTATTTTTATTTTTATTTTTTTTTATATTCACCTTGAAAGAAAACCCTCTAATCTTTAGTTAGAGGGATGAATTTCAATAAATTTCAATTAAATTTAATTTTTAAAAACGGAAAAAAGTGGTATTTTTCATTTAATATATAATTATACAAATAAATCAAAAAAAGGTTGTATAAAAATGAAAACATATCAAATAAGATTATATCCTATTAAAAAACAAATAGATGAATTGAATGAATTATCATTCATCAGAAGTGAAATATGGAATGAATTGTTGGATATACAACAAAAATCATATGAAAATAATAAATCTATATACAACAAGTTTGATCTTAACAATATGTTACCTAAATTAAAAGAAAAATATCCAACATGGAAAAAATTAAACTCTAAAGCAATTCAAACAATATCAACAGAATTATTTGGTTCTTATAGATCATTTTTCAATTTAATTAAAAAAGATAAAAATGCAAGACCTCCTAAAAAAATCGAAAATAAAGATTACCACACAATTACTTGGAATCAGTCTGGTTGGATAATTAAAGAAAATAATGAAATAATAATAAATAAAATATTTTTTAGATATAAATCTAACCTAAATATTAAAGATTTAAATATAAAAGAAATTAGAGTTAAAAATGTAAGAAATAAATGGTTATGTGATTTAGTAGTCAATGATAAAATTAATTATGAAACAGATTTAAATATTAAAACAAATGTATTAGCTTTTGATTTAGGTTTGGGTAAATTAGCAACAGGGATAGATAATAAAGGAAATCAAATAGTAGTAGAGAACAAAAGTAAAAAAATAAATAAATATTTTCAAAAACAAATAGGTAAGGTACAAGAAAAAAGAAGTAAAACTAAAAAAGGTTCAAAAAGAAATAAAAAGTTAAGAAAAGATTTAAATAAATTATACCATAGAAAAAATAAACAAATAAAACAAACTCTCCATATTCAGAGTAAAAAATTAGCGAATATGAACTATAATACTATTATAGTTGGTGATCTATCAGTTAAAAAATTAATGGAAAAAAAAGGAACAAATAAAAAGAAAAAAGGTATTAGAAAGTCATTTCATCAATCTAATATCAATATGTTTTTGCAATTTCTTTCTTATAAGTGCCAAAGTAAAAATATTAATTTAACAAAAATTGATGAAAAATGGACAAGTCAATTAAATTGTTTAACCGGGAAATTATTTGATAAAAAAATAGAATTGAATAATAGAAAAGTTAAATTATCAAATGAAATAACAATAGATCGAGATTTAAATTCAGCCATAAATATAATGAAAAGATGGTTTGAAAATCATTTTGCTTCCATGAACGAGCCATTGGATTTAACCAATGTACTTGAAAAGTATAATCTTTCCAAGGAAACACACAAATCTTTAGTTTGTGTGTAGTTCATTTATCAAAATCCCTAATAGGGTTTTTTCTTTTTTTTGTATCTTCTAAATCTTGTAAATTTTCCCAGTCAGGCTTATCTCTTTTTTCCCAATATCCTTTACCTTCTGGTAAATCGAAGATACTCACACCTTCATCTTTTACTGAACTCTTTAATTCCCAAATAACATCTAAAAAATTATACATAAATGTTATAGAAAAAGTATTTTCATTTATATCTTGTTTATGATATTGAAGTCTAAGTTCCCCTAAAGATTTTAATATGATATTTTTAAATAATACAGTGTAAACTAGATCACCATTCTTATCTAAAATATTTAAAGCAAAATATGGAAAATATGGTTTTCTAGTATTCAACCAAAATTCAGCTAAAATTTCTTGCATCATAAAATAATTAGTATGAGAATCAACACTTCTAAATGTTATATCCAGTTCATGTTGATATGTATCAAAAATATTTTTAGCATTTTTATAGTCAACTGTTTTGCCTCCATATAATTTTTGAGTAACATTTTCATATGATATTGAAGGAAAGACAACCTCTTTTATCGTAGAGTTCATAAAGTCCAATGCATTATCGTAAGGCATTCTCATATTATCTAAAAATATTTGAAATTTCTCATATAAATATGGATTTATGAAATCTACTGGAAATTGAAATATAAACTGCGAGTTTTGTGAAGATATTCTCATTTATTATATATTTTTTCTCTATATATTAAAAAAACTAAATCAAATATATTTAATATATAGTGTAAATACAATATCTTTAATTGTTATAATGTTAAAAAAAAAATAATATTTATATGATTTTAAGTGAAAATACACAAAATTTATCTAAAGGCAGTCATGAAATTATAATAGCTCAATGTGATATATGCAAAAATCAAAAAAATATGGAATACAGAACATATTTTAAAATAACTAAAGGTTGTACTGAAAAATATTATTGTCATAGTTGTTCAAGAATTAAAGTTGAAAAAACAAATTTAGATAAATATGGTGATATTGCTCCTATGATGAATAAAGATGTTTTTAATAAAATGATTAAAACCAATTTAGAAAAATATGGAGTTAAATATCCTTCACAATTAGATGAATATAAAGAAAAGCAAAAAAAAACAAACATTAAAAAGTATGGTTTTCAATGTGTGTTACAAAATAAGGAATATTTTTATAAGGGAAAATTAACTATGATTAAAAATTATGGAGTAGAGTATCCATCTCAAAATATAGAAATTAAAAAAAAAATAGAAAATACCAATTTAAAAAAATATGGAGTTAAAAATACTCTTCAAAACAAAGAATTTAGAAAAAAAGGTTTTGATAAATTAAGAAATAATATGTTAAAGAAAAATAATATATTAAAAGTTGATGATGATATTTATACTTTAATGTGTGATAAGGGAAATAATCATAATTTTGAAATAAATAAATATTTATTTTATGCTAGAAAAAAAAGTAAAATTACTATATGTTCTATATGTAATCCCATAAAATCATATTGGAATAGTGAGCAAGAATATAATTTAAAAGATTTTATTAAAAATAATTACATTGGAGAAATTATTATAAATTATAAATTGAATTCAAATAAAGAATTGGACATTTATTTACCACAATTGAAAATAGCCTTTGAATTTAATGGAGTTTATTGGCATAACGAATTATATAAACCTAAAAATTATCACATAGAAAAAACAGAAGAATGCGAGAAAAATGGAATTCAATTAATTCACATTTATGAAGATGACTGGATATATAAAGAAAATATTATTAAATCTAGAATATTAAATTTATTAGGAAAAAATGAAAAAATCTATGCTCGTAAATGTGAAATCAAAGAAATTACTGATAATAAAATAGTTAAAGAGTTTCTAGATAGAAATCATATGCAGGGATATATTGGTTCTAAAATTAAAATAGGGTTATTTTATAATAGCGAATTGGTATCTCTAATGACATTTGGAAATCTTAGAAAAGCAATGGGTGGAAAATCAAAAGATAATTATTATGAAATGTTAAGATTTTGTAATAAATTAAATGTCAATATTATTGGAGGAGCTAGTAAATTATTCAAATATTTTATTAGAAATTATAATCCAATAGAGGTGGTTAGTTATGCTGATCGATCGTGGAGTAAAGGAAATTTATATGAAAAATTAGGATTTCAATTTCTACATAAAACTGATCCGAATTATTATTATGTTATAAAAGATAAAAGATTTCATAGATTTAATTTCAGAAAAGATAAATTAGTTAAAGAAGGTTATGATAAAAATAAAACTGAACACGAAATAATGTTAGATAAAAAAATATATAGAATATATGATAGCGGCAGTTTAAAATATATTTATGATAATATTGCAATATTTATGCTGAAAAAATAAAAAAATCTAAAAGATTTAATATAATATGTTTAGATACAATTTTTAATTGAGTATAAAAATTAAAAAGAATTATAAAAATAAAACATCGTTTGTGGCGATTTTGATGATGAATTATAATACCAATCAAAAGTAAATAATTTTTTATTATCATCCTTTAAGATATTTTTTGATAATTTTTCATTCATTGTTTTATCATGAGTTTCAATAACTATTTTTTTAATTTTTTTAAGGTATTTTTCATTTAGATCTTCAAAAATATCATATTCACATCCTTCTATATCAATTTTAAGAAAATCAATGTAATCTAAATCGTATAAATAAAATATATCTTTAATTGTCACGTTTATTGGAATCATTCTATTTGTCCAAACATGACTCGGATTCCTATTATTTTCGCTTATAATTTTTGCGTTTAAAAAATAAATATTATTTAAATCACTATTATTTTCTACTAAACATGAAAAAAGTTCTGGTGATCCTTCAATCGAAATAACAGTGGTGTTGAGTTTTTCAGCAGCATATCTAGTAAAAAATCCTATATTTGACCCTAAATCAACCACAATATCATTATTTTGTACTAAACAATCTTTCATTTCATATATACATTTGGTTTCAGAAAACTCCCAATTATATATTTCATTGTAAAAAAATTCTGATCCATTATATGTATCTTTTTTATCATATTTTTTTACTTCGTATATATTTGTTAAATTATCCCATGTTTTCCAAATATCCATATAAATTATTATTTTTTAATTTTCATTGTTCATGTTTATAAACATATATTTTTAAAAAGTTTGTATATAATAAAAAAACATAAATTTTAAAATTAATATATAATATAAAAATCAATAAATTAATTATGAAAAGATACAAAGAATTAAAATTTGAAGATAAAACATATACTGAGCAATATAAAATTGATGAAATTTTAATAAAAAATAAATTTGATTGGTTTTTAGAATGCGAAGTTGAAAATGTTAAATTGGAAATATTAAAAAATACTCTTGTATTTAATTCTGGAGTTTTTTTTAATGGAGATTGGAAGTATGGTGTTTTTAGAGACGGGCAATGGAAATATGGAACATGGGAAGGTGGGGTTTGGTATAATGGCACTTGGTATAATGGAACTTTTCAAAATGGTTTAATTTTTAATGGTAGATTTATAAATGGTGAAATAGTAGGCGGAGAAATAAGAGGCGGTGAATTTTTTGATGTTGTTATATCTGATAATGTTGTAAAAAATATAGAAAATCCAAATAAAAATTCACCAAAACCGCAGCAAGGAGTTCAAAAGAATATTCAATCTCATCCACAAATTCAACCACAAATATTAGGAGAAAATAGGATTTTAAGATTTAATGAAGGCGTTTTTAATAATATTAAAAAATTTTTCAATCAAAATAGAATAGACGATAAATTGGGGAACCGAATTATTAAAAAATTACAAAGTTCTGATTTTACCGTATCACGTAATAGTGGTGATTATATCTATATTGTTATATTAAAGAAAAACTATACAGATAATGATCCTTTTGGAGAAGAAGAAAATAATGATGATTTGATATTAAAAATAGATGAAAGATATATACATTTTGAAAAACCTTCAATATATTTAAATGACATTTTAATGGATTTTAATTCTAATATCACTTGGAAAATAACTGATTTAGTTAAAAATAAATATAAAGAAAATATAAATAAAGATAGAACCAATAAGATTAAAAAATTTAGAGATATTTTAGATTGATTATTTTAAAATTCTAATAGCTTCTATAAAATAACTAGGAAATAATCTTTTATTGAATTTTAATAAATCTCCAAAAGAACTATCTAAAATATAAGAATCGCTATAATCAGTTATAGATCTAGTTGTTCTTCCATATGCTTGTACTATATCACATACAGTTCTCCAAGAATACCAGTTTTTATTAGATTCTTGTCTAGCTTTAACTTTATTACTACTTATATTTGGATAAGGAACTTTTAATATAACTTGAAATCTGCCAAATTCATCGTCAAAGGATATTCCAGATGTCATAGATGGTGATACAATTACTCCATTTTTCTTTTTTTTCATTTTATTTAGTTGTTCTTCTCTATTATCAGACTCATGAAACATCAATCTTTTATCATCTATTGATTCATTTACCCACTTAGCAATCTCATAATTTGTGGTATGTATAATACCCCTTTTATCATTATATTTTCTTAAAATTTTATTTAATACTGATAGTTGTTTTTGAAAAGTTTTTTCTCTTTCATTATATGTCATTTTTCCAGCTGAATAATAATAAAGAGGTCTATTTTTAACTGGAAAAGTTGAATCGAATTCGTAATAATCTGTGAGGTCTTCGTTAAAACCATTTAAAAAAGAAAACATATTTTTATCGAGTATGGAACCACTCATAAATATCACATGATCATATTTTGACCACACCATATTATCCAAATAAACATTTCCCCATATAGGTTGAGCGATTAGTTCATATTCATTTAATTTATTTTTAATTATATCAAGTGTCCAGTTATATTCATTTTTTTCAAAATCATTTATAAAATTAGTAAATTTTTCTTCAGCCGCTTCTATGTAATCAATATAATCAATATAAATTTTTTTAATTTTATTATCTGATATGTCTACTAGATTATCTCTAAATTGTTGTTTCAATTCTATTATATAAGGTAAGAAATTTTTGTCTATAAAATTAATAAATGAACCGATTGTTTTTATTTTAGATATCTTATTAGAATATAATTCTATATCAGAATTTTCTAATCCATAATTTTTTAATATTCTTGGACTTAATTTAACTGAAATAAAATCACAAAAAACAGATTCAAAATCATGAGCCTCATCTACAATTAAAACGTTTGGTGATCTCGATTCTATTGTTTCTGGCACATAAAACGCAAAACTATTATATAAGTGAAAATTTGTTAAACTTATATCTCCCACAATCCATTTATTTTTATCAATATCATAAGGGCAACTATCACACCCCATCTGTTTTGTTGCCCTATTTAATTCTTTACCTGTTCTACAATCAGTGTTATGTCTTATACATTTATAATTAGATTGTCCTCTTAAATCGTTAATAAAATTAAACTCATCACTATATTGTTTTTGTAAAATTTTACTATTTGTAATTATGTCAAATTTAGCATTGGTATTAATGAAATTTTTATACCAATTAAAAAACATAATCGCATAATAAGATTTACCAGAACCGGTCGGAGCATTTATCAAAATATATTTTTTTCCATTATTTATTGATTTGATTGTTTTTTCAAGCATTTCAACTTGTTGTAATCTGGGCTTTAATTTTAGGGGATAATATATATTGATATCGTCATTTATTTTTACCATAATAAAATATATTAGTGGTTTTTATTTTTGTTTTTTAAATTTTATATATAAAATAAAATATAAAAATCAACAAAATAAATTATGTTAAAATATAAAGACTTTAAAAATATTAAAAAAAATGAATCTTTTAATGATGAATCTGATTATATTTGGATATACGGAGTTCCAAGTGGAGAAGCTATAAGAATAACAGAAGACACTCTAGATGATTTTATAGATAAAAAAATTGTTGATTTTACCATGAAATATGACACTAAAGGAGATTATATATTCGATGATAAATCTTTAAACATAATAAAAAATTATTTAATTGACAATGAATATATAACATCAATAAAAAGTTATAATCATGATTTTAATGAATCTTTAATAGATAAAATAAAAATTATTATTAAAAAAGTTAGTGGTAATAAAACTATATTTTTACAAGATAATTACATGGGAATAACATTCGATGAATACGATATATATATTGAAGTTTTTTTATCAGATAATTCTTATAAAATGACATCTAAATATAAAATATCAATAAGAAAAAATAAATCATTAACTGATAGTTATAATATTCCTAATGATGAATTACTTTTGAATAGAATAAATAAAGAAATAAATCAGCTTTAAAATAAAAAAACCATTTAAATTAAAATGATAAAAAATTATAAACACATCAAAGAAGACATTGACTATAGTGATATAGATCCTTGGGGAGAAGAAGACTGGGGGGTTGATGAAATATAAAGAGCATTTAATAAATTATTGTAAAGATAAAAATATTAAATTAATTCTCAAATATATATAAAAAAAATTGTAAAAAATATGATAAAGAAATATAAACAATATATAAAAGAAACTATTGACTATAGTGAAGTTGATCCATGGGGCGAAGAAGACTGGGGAGTAGATGAATTGTCTCCAGTTTTACAAAAGGCTAGAGAACAAGGTGTTCCATTCGATCAAATAACTGAATTGAATTGTTATCGTATGAATTTAGAAAATCTAGATGGCATTGAACAATTGGTTAATCTTAAAATTTTAATTTGTCATCATAATCAATTAAATAGTTTAAGAGGAATAGAAAATCTAAATAATCTAAAAATATTGTATTGTTCTTATAATCAATTAACTAGTTTAAGAGGAATAGAAAATTTAATAAATCTTGAAAAATTATGGTGTCATAATAATCAATTAACTAGTTTAAGAGGAATAGAAAATCTAAATAATCTTGAAAAATTATGGTGTCATAATAATCAATTAACTAGTTTAAGAGGAATAGAAAATCTAAATAATCTTGAAAAATTATGGTGTTATCGTAATCAATTAACCAGTTTAGAAGGAATGGAAAATCTAAGAAATCTTGAAGAATTATGGTGTGATTGTAATCAATTAACTAGTTTAAGAGGAATAGAAAATTTAAATAATCTAAAAATATTATGGTGTCATAATAATCAATTAACTAGTTTAAGAGAAATTGAAAATCTAAGAAATCTTGAAATATTGTCTTGTTATAATAATCAATTAACCAGTTTAAGTGGAATTGAAAATCTAAGAAATCTTGAAAAATTATCTTGTTATAGTAATCAATTAACTAGTTTAGAAGGAATAGAAAATTTAAATAATCTAAAAATATTATGGTGTCATAATAATCAATTAACTAGTTTAAGAGAAATTGAAAATCTAAGAAATCTTAAAACATTATGGTGTAATGATAATCAATTTACATATGAACATAAAAAATATCTAAGAGATTATTGTAAAGAAAAAAATATTAAATTAAATATATGATAAAAAAGTATAACCAATATATAAAGGAAAACATTGATCATAGTGATATAGATCCATGGGGAGAAGAAGATTGGGGGGCGGATGAATTAACTCCAGTTTTACAAAAGGCTAGAGAACATGGGAAACCATTTGATCAAATAACTGAATTGAATTGTTCTCATATGGATTTAGAAAACCTAGATGGAATTGAACAATTAGTTAATCTTAAAGAATTAGATTGTTATTATAATCAATTGACCAGTTTAGATGGAATAGAAAATCTAAATAATCTTAGAGCGTTATATTGTAATAATAATTTATTAACCAGTTTAAAAGGAATTGAAAATCTAAGAAATCTTAAAATATTATATTGTTCTAATAATTTATTAACCAGTTTAGAAGGAATAGAAAATTTAAACAATTTAAAAATGTTATGGTGTGATAATAATAATTTTTCAAAAGATTATAAAGAATATTTAAGAAAATGGCGCAAAGAAAAGTATAAACAATATATCAAAGAAAATATAAAAAATATAAAAACAGATTTAAATGATCTTTTAAAAACAATCGGTGCTCAAAAAGTTTTAATGGGAGATGAATTTAATTTCAATTCTGAAAATTATAATAATATAGAGGATGTTTTTTCAGATGCTCAATTTATTAAATCTATCAATAAAAATGGATTAAAAAGAGGTAATATCGAATATTCACAAGATTGTGAAACATTTATGATAAGACCATCTGAAATTAAATTTTTTCTTATTTTCAATGAATATGATTCTGAATTAGAGCCAAATCCTAAATTTATTGTAATACAAACTAGATTTAATAATTATAAATGGTCATCTATAAATATGTATAAAGTTAATAATAATATAAAAAATTTTTACGATAAATTGTCAAGCAAAACAATAGAAATAAAAAAAGGCGATAAGAATTATATTTATAAAACATCAAATGCTGGTAATGATTGGATATTACAGAATATTCAAAATAAAAATGATGAATTTAAAACTATTATGAGCGATGATGATATATATAAGATAAAATCAAAAAATATAGATATAATAGATTAAATATTTTTTTTTATTCATATTAATTTTATATTTTTGCTTAAAATAAATTATGATGAAAAAAATTACTTTTATTTCTGATACACATACAAAGCACAGGAGGATTAAGCTTAAAGGGGGAGATATTTTGATTCACGCCGGTGATATTTCTAGTATGGGGTATGCTCATGAAGTTAGAGACTTTTGTGAGTGGTTTAATAATCAATACCAATATGATTATAAAATTTTTATAGCAGGAAATCATGATTGGGGATTTCAAACAAAATCTATAGAATTTAAAGACATAGTATCTGAATATAAAAATATTATTTATCTACAAGATAATTATATTGATATTGGCGATTTCCCAGATGATCAAATTAGAATTTATGGTTCTCCATGGCAGCCAGAATTTTGTAATTGGGCTTTTAACCTACCTAGAAATAGCCAAGAATTAAAAGATAAATGGGATAATATACCGACCGACATTGATATTTTAATTACACATGGTCCGGCATTCGGGCATCTTGATAAGGTAATTGGAATAAATGATAATCTTGGTTGTGAATTATTAGAAAAAAGAATTAAACTAGTGAAACCTAAGATTCATGTTTGCGGGCATATACATTCAGGCAGAGGGTATAAATTTGACGGTGATACTAATTATATTAACGCGAGTGTATTGGACGAAAGATATAATTTTTCTTTTGAACCTATTGATATTGAATGGGATAAAGAAAATAATATTATATATTTTAAATAAGAAAATGAAAAAATCCACTATAAAGTGGATTTTTTTCATTTAGTTAACAGGAACCATATCAATATATCTTATATCTTTAATTATGATTGTAGTGTCTTTATATGATATGTATTTTAATTCTATGGTATCGCCTATGAACTACACATCAGCTAAAAACTGATGTGTTTCAGGTTTCATAGACTCATCTAACGACAACGCCTCCACCTGTTTTTGTTTTAAGTCCGTTGATCAGTCCCTGATCCAGACTATATTTTATTTAATTAACTTGGTTTTCGTTAATTTATTTACAT
>Ga0265294_10006611_pt1 | contig 13879 bp, 18 predicted proteins | sample MunlanPumphouse3_FD_192504 | JGI IMG/M metagenome (GOLD analysis project Ga0265294, IMG submission 192504) | Groundwater microbial communities from a municipal landfill in Southern Ontario, Canada - Pumphouse #3 | ecosystem: Environmental > Aquatic > Deep subsurface > Groundwater | place... | reverse complement strand
TAACAAAATAAAGCTTACAAAAGCTTTTAAATTTGATACAATATTTGTAGTAGCAAGTATTGTATTTTTTTACTGCTACATTAGAAAAAGGAAGTGGAATTATGCTTAAAATAGAGAATTTAAGTGTTGCAATAAATAATAAAAAAATCTTAAATGATTTTAATTTAAAAATAAATTCAAAAGAAATTCATGCCATAATGGGGCCAAATGGAATTGGGAAAAGTACAATCTGTAAAACAATAATTGGTGATTCCAATTATGAGGTAGTAAGTGGGAAGATAAATTTTAACTCTCATAATTTATTAAAACTTGATATAACAAAGAGGGCAAGATTAGGGATTTTCCTAGTAAATCAAATGCCAATTGAAATACCTGGAGTTACAAATGCAGAGATGCTAAGAGTTGCACTGGCTGAAAAAACCGGTGAAAATGTTGGCCTTTTTGAGTTTAATAAAAAAATGGAAGAAATTTGTGAAAAATTATTAATCCCTAAAAGTTTTATTCACCGTGGCATAAATGAAGGAATGAGTGGGGGGGAAAGAAAGAAAAATGAACTGCTTCATCTATGGATGTTAGAGCCTAAATTTATTATTTTAGATGAACTAGATAGTGGCCTAGATATTGATAGTTTAAAAGTTGTATGCAAGAGCATCTTAGAATATTATAAAACTCATGATTGTAGCATTTTAATAATATCTCATAATCCTGAATTATTAGAGAGTCTAAATGTCAGTCATGTTCATGTTTTAAAGGAAGGAAAATTAATTGCATCAGGCAATCTTAATCTAGCTGCAAAACTTGCTAAAGAAGGTTTTAAAGGAATAACTAAGACAAATAATATAAGTGAGAATAAAAAAGATGAATAAGATATATATAAGCAATAGAGTTTTCGAAGTAAAAAACAAAAATTTAGATTTAGAAGTAGCTGGCAAATGTAAAATTACTATTATAAATAATAAAATTAATAATTTAAATATATTAGTTAAAAATGCTTCAAAATTAATAATAGAAGATTTTAGAATTATCGATAAAGAAAATACCAATATTAAAATAAGTATTGAAGATAATAGTTATTTAAACTATATTCATTCATTTATTAATAATCAAGAATATAACTTAAATATCGTAACCCGGTTTTTTGGTAATAACTCAAAAATTATTTTTGATATTCAGGGAATAAATGATAATGGTAAGGCCACGATAACAGCCGATGGGGTACTCGGTTCTAAAATATATAATGAACTTCATGAAAATATTGATATTGTTAATATTAATGGAGGTAGTGGAGTAGTTAATCCTAATATTTTCGTAGATAAAATGCCTGTTATTGCTGAACATGCAGTAACTGTTGGTAAAATAAATGATAATGAAGTAAAATATTTAACTAGCAAAGGCATGAGTTTAGTGGAAGCAAAGAAATTAATATTAAATGGTTTTTTAATTAATAAATTTAAATCAGAAGATTTAGTTGTTAGAATAAAAGAATTAATAAAAACGGAGGTGAAAAGATGAATAGAGAAGATTTTCCTATGTTTAAGCAAGATATAATTTATTTAGATAATGGGGCAACTACTTTTAAACCAAGTGTGGTCATTGATAAAATAGTTGATTATTATAGTAATTACAGCGCTAATGCTCATAGAGGAGATTATTCAATTTCTTATAAAGTTGATGTTGAATATGAAAATGCGCGCCGAAAAATAGCTAAATTTATTAATGCCAATCTAGATGAGGTAGTTTTTACATCAGGTGCAACCGAGTCTATAAATATTATTGTTGATGGATTTTTTGATAATTTGGTAGAACCAGGAGATGAAATAATTCTTAGTAAAAGTGAGCATGCTAGTAATGTCTTACCTTGGTTTAGACTTGCAAATAAAAAAGGGGCAAGAATTGTTTATGCACCTTTAGATACCCATCTTCATATTACTTTAGAGGGCATTAAAAGTGTTATTACACCAAAGACTAAAATTATATCACTTGCTGAAATTACAAATGTTGTTGGGGATTTAAGACCAATAAAAGAAATATGTGAGTTAGCTCATGCAAATGATATTTTTGTTGTAGTTGATGGGGCTCAAAGTGTGCCTCACAAAAAAACAGATGTAAAGATAAGTGATGTTGATTTTTTAGTTTTTTCTGGTCATAAAATGTGTGGTCCAACTGGCATTGGAGTTTTATATGGTAAAAAAGAATTACTAGAATCAGTTAATCCTTTAATATTAGGAGGGGGAATGAATGAATCTTTTGATAGTGAACAAGAAATATTTTTAAAAGAATTACCGCAAAGACTTGAGGCAGGAACTCCTAATATAGCTGGAGCCATTGGTTTTGGCGCTGCAATAGATTATTTAGAAAAAATAGGGATGGATTATATTGCTATCTATGAACAAAAACTTAAAGCTTATTTAGTTGAAAGATTAATGCAACTAGAACATATTACTATAATTAATGAAGAATCAGATTCCGGCATTGTTGCTTTTAATGTAGAAGATATTTTTAGTCAAGATGTAGCTTATTATTTAAATAAATATAATGTTTGTGTTAGAGCTGGCAACCACTGCGCTAAAATTTTAAAAAGTATAACTGGTGTAAAAAATACAATCAGAGTAAGCCTATACTTTTATAATACCTATGAAGAAATAGATTCTTTAATTGAGCTACTAACAGATAAAGATAAGATAATAAAGGAAATGATTTAAATGAATCCAGAATTAAAGCGAGAAATAATGATTGATAACTATAGTAATCCTTTTCATAAGGAAACAAAAGATGAAGAAGATTATATTAAGGAAAATGGAAACAATGTTTCTTGTATAGATGATGTTAACTTGTATGTTAAAATAGAAGAAGATATTATAGTCGATGCTTATTTTGATGGAGAAGCTTGCGCAATAAGTACTTCATCAACTTCAATTATGCTTAAAAATATCATTGGTAAAAATATAACCCAAGTTAAAAACTATATTACTAATTTTCAAAATATGATTTATGAAAAAGATTATGATAAAAATATTTTAGGCGATGCAATAGTATATGATGAAATATATAAACAAGAATCTAGAAAAACCTGTGCAACTCTTCCTTATACAGCTATACTTAAAATAATTGATAAAAAATAATTTATATGCTAAAATCTATTTAGAAAGCAAATATATAGGATTATAATTAATTATTATTATAAAGAGAGTTAGTGTTTAGTGTAAGCTAATTAATAAAGTTAATGAATCTACCTATTAGTGAAGTTAATAACTTCCGGTCATGACCGTTATAAAAAGTAAGAAAATTAAAGGATGGTACCGTGCTAAGCACTCCTTAGACCATTCTTTTTTTGTAGAAAGAAGAATAAAAATGAAGAAAAAACTATTTATTATTTGTAGTAAAAGATTTTATGAAAAGATTCCACCCATTTTAAAAGAGTTAGAAAAAAGGTTTATTATAACACTACCTAATTGCTATGATGCACCAGATACTGAATTTCGTTTTAAGGAAATGGGTAGAGAAGAACACGCAAAATTTAAATCAGACATGATTCGTCATAGTGAAAAAGTAATAAAAGAAATAGATATGGTTTTGGTATTAAATTTTGATAAAGGGGAATATAAAAATTATATAGGTGGATGTACATTCTTAGAAATGTATGATGCATTTAGACATAATAAAACTATTTATATATATAATGATATTCCTGAAGGAATATTAAAAGATGAAATTATTGGTTTTAATCCAGTAATAATTAATGGAGATTTGGAGGAAATAAAATGATTGATATAAAATTAATAAGAGAAAATAAAGAAATAGTTAAAGAAAATATTAAAAAGAAGTTTCAAGATGATAAACTACCACTAGTAGATGAGGTTTATAATCTTGATATTAAATATCGAGAATCAAAAACTAAAGGCGATAATTTAAGAAGTGAAAAAAATAATCTAAGTGCAGAGATAGGTACTTTAATGCGTAATAAACAAGCCCTTGAAGCAAATTTAATAAAACCGAGAATTAAGGAAATTAATAAAGAACTTATTAGTTTAGAAAATTTGGAAACTACATTAGAAAAAGAAATCAAAGAAAAAATGATGCTAATTCCGCAAATTATTCATGATACAGTTCCAATTGGAAAAGATGATACTGAAAATGTCGAAATAGAAAAATTTGGCAAGCCAATTGTTCCTAAATTTGAAGTACCTTATCATGCGGATATTTTAGCTCGAATAAATGGTCTTGATAAAGAAGCATCAGGAAGAACAAGTGGGTCAGGTTTTTATTATTTAATGGGCGATGCCGCAAGAATTCACTCAGCTATGCTAACTTATGCAAGAGATTTTATGATTGATAAAGGTTTTACTTATGTTATACCACCTTTTATGATTAGAGCAGATGTTGTAACCGGAGTTATGTCTTTTGCAGAAATGGATGCTATGATGTATAAAATTGAAGGAGAAGATTTATACTTAGTTGGAACAAGTGAGCATTCAATGATAGGTAAATTTAAAGATCAAATATTAGCTGAAAAAGACCTTCCAATTGCTTTAACTTCATACTCACCATGTTTTCGTAAAGAAGTCGGAGCTCATGGAATAGAAGAACGAGGAATTTATAGAGTTCATCAATTTGAAAAACAAGAAATGATTATTCTATGTAAAGAAGAAGACCATATGGATTGGTATAACAAAATGTTAAGCTATACAGTTGAGTTCTTTAGAAGCTTAGATATCCCAGTTAGAACTTTAGAATGTTGTTCTGGAGACTTAGCTGATTTAAAAGTAAAGTCATGTGATGTAGAAGCCTGGAGTCCAAGACAACAAAAATATTTTGAAGTAGGATCTTGTTCGACTTTAGGAGATGCTCAAGCTAGAAGATTAGGAATTAGAAGTAAAAATGATGCTAAAACAAAATATGTATATACTCTAAATAATACGGTACTAGCAACTCCAAGAGGTTTAATTGCATTTTTAGAAAACAATTTAAATGAAGATGGTAGCATCAATATTCCGAATGCCTTAAGACCATATATAGGTGGCAAAGATATTGTTCAATAAAAAGGCCTTTATAGGGTGCTTTTTATTTTCAAGTTATTTTTTTCATCAAAATAAAATTGCTGATATAAATGAGTCATAAATTCAAGTTCTCTATTAGAAAGTTTTTCAAAAAGGATAGATAAAGATTGTTCATCATATTCCTCAATGCACCTTAAATATTCTTGTGTATGAATCTTATCAACAATAATTGGTGCTACATGAACTCGACATAAATTATAATTAATTAAAATACTTGCTGTTCTTTTATTGCCATCTTGTAGTAAGAGGTAATATAAAAAAAATTTAAGAATTATAAGGCAACTATAATATTAGGTTGGTCTTATTTTTAAAGTCATTTAGAGATATAAATGTTTTTCTAGAAAGAAGGAAAGTTAATGTTTGATAATAAAAAAATCTTAATCTTAGGTTTAGCAAGGTCAGGGTATGAGGCAGCTAAATTTTTAAAAACTAAAAATGCAGAAATTATAATTACCGATTTAAAAGAAGATACAGAAAAAATTAAAGAATTAGAGCTTTTAGGAATAAAGTGCATTATAACTGATAAACAAGAGGAAATACTAGATGAAACTTTTGATTGTGTAGTAAAAAATCCTGGAGTACCAATTGATGCACCACTAATAAAAAAAGCTGAAAGAATAAATATTCCTGTAGTAAATGAAGTAGAAGTAGCGCACACTTATTTACCTAAGGATGTTAAAGTAATAGGCATAACTGGATCAAATGGTAAGACAACAACAACAACAATAATTTATGAAATTTTAAAAAAAGCTGGACTAAAAGTTCATTTAGGTGGTAATATTGGAATTCCTGCTTGTAAGTTAATAGAAAATATTAAAGAAGGAGATTACTTAGTAATTGAACTTTCATCTCATCAGCTACATGATTTTAAAAATTTTAAAACTGATATCAGTGTTCTTACTAATCTAACTGAAACTCATCTTGAGCATTTTTATACATATGATGCGTATATTAAAGCTAAGAAAAAAATATTTAATAACCATACAAATACAGATTTAACGATTATTAATTTAAATAATCAAGAAAGTTTAAATTTAACTAGTTTTATAAAATCTTCAAAATTATTCTTTTCTTCAAAAGAAGAAAAGGGCGACTGCTATATTAAAAATAATAAAATTTATTATAAAGAAGAAATAATTTTAAGTCTTTCTGATATTAAAATAAAAGGTATTCATAATTATGAGAATATTATGGCAGCTATCTTAGCAGTTAAAGAGTTTAATATTTCTACCGAAATAATAAATGAAGTTTTAAAAGAGTTTCCTGGAGTAGAGCATCGCATAGAGTATGTTAAAAGTTTAAATAATCGTCATGTATATAATGATTCTAAATCAACAAATATTCTCGCAACTCAAACTGCCTTATTATCCTTTGATGCTCCAACAATATTACTTCTTGGTGGCGTAGACCGCAATCAAGACTTTGAAGAACTACTTCCTTATTTAAAAAACACTAAAAAAATTATTGCTTATGGTGATGCAAAAAATAAAGTTAAAATCTTTGCTGCTAAACATTATATACCTTGTGAAATAGAAGAGACTTTAGAATTATCTGTTTATAACGCATATGAATCTTCAGAAGAAAATGATGTAATCCTTCTTTCCCCAGCCGCAGCATCATGGGATCAATTTAAAGACTATGAAGAAAGAGGTAAAGAATTTAAAAAAATAGTTCATACTTTAAAATAAGTAGAACTTTTTTATATTTGGGCCATATCCTATATTAGGTGATGGTTATGAAAGATGAAGTTTTTAAAAAAGTTGAAGATAAAACAAATGTAGATAAAAATACAATTGTTGATTTAGCTAAAATGGTCAGTGATAATGGTTTAAAAGATGAAAAGACTTTAAGAAGTGTTATTAGTAAATTGTCTGCAATGACTGGTAAAGAAGTAACAAGTGAGATGGAAGATAAAATAATTAATACTATTTTAGAAGACAAAGTCCCTAAAGATGTAGAAAATATGTTTTAAAACATGTTATACTATTTTTAGAAAAGACGTGAAAGCCTTGAATTTAGAACAAATCATATTAAATCAATATTTAAATAATGAAGACTTATCAATTTTAGTTAACAATCCTAAAGAAAGTGATATTAGAAAGATTGTTAATAAAATTTGGAAATATTATTTAAGTAATCCTTTTGATTATCAAGAAGAGAGTTTTAATTTTTTAGTAAGTAAAAACGGGATATTATTTATGGATTCTTGGGAATTTAGTGAGTATCCTATTTTTCATGATGAAAATCACTTTTCGTTGCCATATGAAATAGTAGATAAAAAAATATGGCAGTTATATTTTATTAAAGAATTATCTGGCTATATAGATGAAGGAGTAAGTAATGAGTATAGATGTAAATAAAATCTATTTAAAAATACCAACATTAGAGGAATATTGGTATGAGCAAAAAGTTCTTTCCGATCCTCTTACTATGCAGTATAATGCAGGATGGGAAGTTTCATATGATGGTTATGATTATGATACTGGTTGTATTGATTTTCCAGAAAATAAATGGGAAAAAGATTATAATCGCCGTTTAGAGAAAAATCGTTTTTTTGCTTATATAATAAAAAAAGAAACCGAAGAATTTATTGGCTATGTTAATTTTCATTATAATATAACTCAAGATAGATATGATTGTGGTATTGTTATTGAACATGCTTTTAGAGGCAAAGGCTATGCTAAAGATGCTTTAATAGAACTTTGTTTAACCGCGTTTTTTGATTATAAAATTGATAAAATATATGATAGCTTTGAAGAAGATAGAGAAGCTTTAATTTTGTTTGAAAAAATAGGTTTTAAAGTAGTTAATAAATATAAATCAATAAGGTTTAAGAAAGAAGTAGATGGCATAGATGTTTGTTTAACCAAAACTGATTTTTTAAATTATTTGGAGAATAATTATGAATGATGATCTATTAATTGAGGCAATATATTTATTTAATAAACATTTTAATCAAGAAGGTAAGTCTGATTTACCTGAAAATATTGAAGTAGCTGTTTTAAGAATACTAGCTGCTAACAATTATATATCTTATGATAATAATTTTATTATAACTAAAGTAAACTATCAAAATTTAGAAAAGTTTAAAAATCAAATAAATGAAGAAGCTCTCCCTGAAAATATAAAAAATATAAGCCCTGTATCTTTTTTTGATAATATAACTGATATTGAATATGAAATATATTCAAGAAGTAATTACTCGGTTAGTTTTAAAAATGGTTTAAAATTAGCCGAATTAATTAATTTTAATGATTTAAAAATATTAGATATTGGTGGAAATAGTGGGGGACTTGCATCAGCTATTGCAAGTAAATATTTAACATCACATATAACTGTAGTTGATACTAAAATACCATGTGAAATAGGAAGTGAATATAAAGAAGTAAATAATTTAAATAATATAAACTTTATTTGTGATGATTTATTTACTTTCAATTTAGAAAAATATGATTATATTATTTTATCAAATATTTTTCATGATTATAATGATAAAGATGTAAGAAGAATATTAAAAAATATTAATACACATTTAGATGATAATACAAAAGTAATTATTTTAGAAGATATATTAGATAACGAAATAGGACCAATTGATGTTGTTATGCATGGATTAAGACTTAGTATAAATACTTTTTATGGTAAACAGAGAACTATAAACGAACTTAATATTTTAATAAGTGAAATAGGTTTAAACCTTTTAAATAAAGAAAAAATAAATCAAGTTCAAAGTATAGTGGTTTATACTTTATAGACATAAACCTATGGTAAACTTTAGGTATTATCGTAAAAGAGGAGGCATTAAAAATGGAGAAATTGACAAAAAAAGAAATTAGTAGAATTATTAATAATAATTATAAAATTGATAAAATAATAAATATTGAAGAAATTAATAGAGGTACAGCTGATATTTATATAATAAAAACAAAATCTAATAAATTTTTATTTAAGTATTTTCAAGATAAATATACACAAATAGAAATAGAAAAAGAAATAAATATTATTAATTTTCTAAACAAAAGAGGTATACCAACGCCGAAATATGTTGCTACTATGGATAATGATTTTTCGATAGTTTATAAAAATAGAGTAGTAATATTACAAGAGTTTATTGAAGGCACAACAAAAGACAAAAACTTAGGTAATGAAAAAGAAATGCTAGATTCTGCAATGTATTTAGGCAAAATAGTTCAAGCATTAGAAAAATATGATCATAATATTGAATTTAAACCATCGGATTGGTTTGAATTTAATCCAGATAAGATAATACCCAAATATGAAGAATTACTAAATAATATTATTTCAGATGATATAAATGCTAGCCAAGTCAGAAAAGATTTAAATAAAAGAATAGAAATAATAAATAATTTGAGATTATTAGATATGAGTGATTTTGATAAAACAAGCATTAAATTTTCACATGGAGATTATAGTGTTATGCAATTTATATATAAAAACGATGAAATTATAGCAATATTAGATTTTGTATCAGCTTGTAATATGCCAATAGTTTGGGAAATAATCCGTTCTTATAGTTATATTGATAAAGAATGTGTTGATGGAGTATTTAATATTGATAATTTAGTTAAATATGTTAAAGAGTTTCAAAAATATGTATTGTTAAATAAAAATGATTTAAAATATATGCCTCACATATATTTAGTCCAGTTAATTAAAAGTACATTTGGATATAAACAATATTTATTAAACGGGAATGAAGATTTACTGGAGTTTGGAATTTTAAGAACAAAAATGTGTGTATATTTATATGAACATGCAGAAGAGATTTCTAATATGCTTTTAGAAGAATAAGGATAAAAAAATAGGAAATATCACTATAGTTAGCTATGGAGAGTCATTTTTAGAGGTCATTGGAGAATATTATAGTTGGGGATTTAGAACTTTTCCAGTTGAAAATTCATTATATGTGTTGATTTTTTTTAAAATTATAATGAATTAAAATATTTTAGAACAGACCTAATTATTATAAGTGGGAATATTTAGCACGTTTCTAAATATATTAATGAAAAACAAAAAAATAGTGTATAATGCTAATAGAAAGTGTGTGATAATGATGGATGAAATAGTGGATGTAAATCTTGAAAAGAAAATGGATGATGCATTACATTATGTAGCAAAAAATCTATCTGAAACTAGTCATAACTCAAAACCGGTTTTATTACATTCTTTTAAAATATCAATGACACTATATAAATTTAAATATTCCGAAACTATTGTAATTTCCAGCATTTTTTAGATAATATTAATTTCGTTAATTTAGTAAAAGATAATTATACAAAAGAACAATTATTGAAAAAGAAACTATTTATCAATTATTAAAAGAAAAACTACATGAAATTAAAAGTAACTATGAATCTGAAGTATTCTAAGAAAAATAGGAGATAAAATGAAAATATTTTTGTGTGGTGGAGGTTCAGGAGAAAGAGCCGGGGAAGCAATGAAAACATTTGGGGAGATTATTGACAAAAAGAAACCATTATTATATATCCCTTTAGCAATGAATGAGGAGAGATATCCAGAGTGTTTAGTGTGGATTAAATCTGAAATGAAGCTAATAGGTATCAAAAATATTCATATGATTGTTAATCCAAAGGAATTAATTAATGTAAATTACAACGATTATTGCGCTATTTTTCTAGGCGGTGGGAATACTTATAAACTACTTAATGATATAAAATCAAGTGGAGCTTTTAATAAAATAAAAGAGTATATAGAAAACGATGGTATTGTATTCGGCGGTAGTGCAGGAGCTATAATATTTGGAAAGAATATTGATACTGCAAATATGAAGATGATAACGAAATAATTGGCTTAGATAATACTACAGGATTTGATGTTTTAAACGGGATTTCATTATTATGTCATTTCAATAAAAAAGAAGAGCAAACACAGATTAATACTGAATACTTGCTTGAATATTCCAAAAAAGAAAAAGTGATTTATCTTCCAGAAAGTAATACAATTTATATTAATAATAAAAATATTTCAATTATTGGGACTGAAAAATCTTGTATATTTGAAAATAGAAAAAAAAGAATTATAGATTTACCGAATGAAATGTAATAAAATATATTTTTTCAATTATTAAAAGTAAATGAGATAAGAATTAATTCAAAAAATATAAAAATCATCGGATTGCCAAATGATTCAGGAATAGTTATATAATTGTTAGTGGTTTTTATAGAAAAAGTAGGTGATTTTATATGACAATTTTAGATGTAAATAAATTAGTAAAAAATTTTGGTTACGGCCAACTTTTTGAAGATGTTTCTTTTTCTCTAAATGAAGGGGAATCTATTTCAATTGTTGGCCCAAATGGTTGTGGAAAATCTACAATCTTAAAAATAATTGCTGGACTTGAGAGTCGTGATAATGGTAGTGTTAGTATTAAAAAAGGTGCTAAGGTTGCTTATTTAGATCAAACAAGTTCAAGTATTAAAGATGATAGACTAGTTTATGACATTTTAAAAGATGCATTTGGAGATCTTAATGCGATGGAAAAACAATTAAGTGAAATGCAGAAAAGATTAGAAACTAATCCAGAGGATACTACAATATTAGATAAATATTGTAGATTATTAGATAGATTTTCTATGTCTGGTGGATACGATATGGATATCAATATCAATACTGTTATATGTGGATTAAATCTTGACAAAAATTTATTAACTCAAAGTTACAACACTTTAAGCGGTGGTGAAAAAACATTGGTTCAACTTGCAAAGGCTTTGATTATTAAACCAGAATTAATTTTACTTGACGAACCAACAAATCATCTTGATATCGACAGAATTGAATGGTTGGAAGAATATATTAAATCATTTAAAGGCGCTTCAATTATTGTTTCTCATGATAGATATTTTTTAGATAAAATGTCTAATAAAATTTTAGCCATAGGTGATAGTGGTATTGGAAAAGTTTATGCAACAAACTATTCTGGATATTTAGTAGAAAGAGAAAGAGATTTTGAAAAACAAATGGCCGAGTATGGAGACCAACAAGAAGCAATAAAACAGTTAGAGACAAAAGCCAAAGAATTTATGAGTCTTGGTATGGGAAGAAATAGTTCTGCTCTTACTAAACAGGGAAAAACACTATGGGAAAGAGCTCAAAGAATGAGACAAAGTGCGGTGAAAAAACCTAAAATTCAAAAGAAACTTAATGTTGAATTTTCAGATAATAATAAATCTAGCAAGAAAATAATTACTACTAAAGGATTATCTGTTTCAACACCCGATGGAAGAATAATACTCGATGGGATAGATGTAGATATTAGTGCAGGAGAGAGAGTTGCTTTTCTTGGCGCAAATGCATCAGGCAAATCCACATTTGTCAAAACAATTATGGGAGTTCAAGATTTACCAATCCAAGGACAATGGATAGTAGGACCAAGTGTTAAAATTGGATATATACCCCAAATTGTGGAATTTCCAAATGGTGAGCAATCATTATTAGAATATTTTAGTAGAGCGGTTAGTTTACCAGAACAAAGAGTAAGAAGTATATTAGCTCGTTTTAGATTTAGCGTAGAAGATGTCAATAAAAGAGTAAAAAATTTATCGGGTGGAGAGAGAATGCGTGTTAAACTTGCAGAGCTTTTACAACAAGAAGTTAATACCTTGATTTTTGATGAGCCAACTAACCATATTGATATTCCCACAAAAGAGGTATTAGAAGTAGCATTAGAAGATTTTGGTGGAACACTTATCTTCATTAGTCATGATAGATATTTCATTAATAAATTTGCCGAGAAAATAATTGAATTTAAAGGTGGTAATGCTACTACATATCTAGGTAATTATGATGATTATAAAGAAAAAAATTAAATAATTTTTAACCATATTGAGAAATCAAATATATATAAATTCAAATTGGAACTGGTATAATGCGAGATCCAATCAACAATAAGAAGAAAGAAAACATTGAAAAAACAAACAATAATATTTCTTTTTATGATGAAAACTTTTCTATTTTAATTGATAATATAAATTTTTTCACAATTGCAATATAAACAACTAACTCTAAAATTATAGACTTAACGTAAGGAGTTTGCTACAATATTTATAGACAGGAGTTGCAATATAATTATGGATTTTAATAAATTAAAAGAAAAAAGAGACTATGTTGCGATTAATAAAAATAAATTAAGTCAAGGAGTTCTAGAAAATTATTCTGATAGTTTTGATGTTAATTTTACTCATAATCAACTGCTATTGAAGGTAATACTTTAATTTTAATGGAAACTAAATTATTACTTGAGGATAAATTATCTGTTGGATCGAAAAACTTAAGAGAGATATATGAGATTGTAAATCATAATAAAGCATGGAATTATGTTAAAAATAAAGTAAGCAGTAATGAAGAGTTAGATGAAAATAAAATAAAAGACATTCATAATTTATTGATGTCTGATATTATAATTGGCGGCATATATAGAAGAGTCGAAGTACAAATATCAAGAGCGAGTCATACTCCACCATCACCAAGAGATGCATTTTATCAATTACAAGATTTTTATCAATCTTTAAAAGATAATAATTATAATGACTTTGAAATTGCAGCTTATACGCATGCAGAGTTTGTTAGAATTCATCCTTTTGAAGTTGGTAATGGAAGAACTTCAAGAATTATTATGAACTATCAATTAATTTATAATGGATATCTTCCCATATCAATAAAAACTTGCTAAAAAAAATCAAGAGTTTTTAAATGTTTTTTTAGAATAATATTATTGCATGACAAAACAGACTTATTAATGAGTTTTTTTAAAACAAAAAATCTTTTAAATTACCATATCTCTA
>Ga0265294_10006609_pt1 | contig 13880 bp, 17 predicted proteins | sample MunlanPumphouse3_FD_192504 | JGI IMG/M metagenome (GOLD analysis project Ga0265294, IMG submission 192504) | Groundwater microbial communities from a municipal landfill in Southern Ontario, Canada - Pumphouse #3 | ecosystem: Environmental > Aquatic > Deep subsurface > Groundwater | place... | reverse complement strand
CGATAACATTGGAGCAATAGTCGCGCACGGAGAACATAGTACGTTTGGTGAAACAAAACTCTTTGGGTCAATGAAAAATCAGTTCACGCATTGGTTCAGCACCAAGCCTTTTGATAAAGAGACTGGGTTTGTTGTATACCAACAGCGTTATTATGATCCTATACTTTGCAAGTGGCTCTCAAGAGATCTGATTGGGATCAAGGGAAGTTTGAACGAGCTTGGATTCATCGATAATGATGGAGTGAATGGTGTTGATTATCTTCTAAAATCTACCACAATCTACGATAAAATATTTTTCGCAGGACATGGTGTTTTGCACACAGAGCAAAGGAAAGACTGGAAACATGGTGACTCCTTGTTAACCCGAGATATTAAAAGGACAAAGGTTGTTTTTTCCGACGGCAATAAGTTTTGGAAAGATCTCCTTTCTGGTGACAAGGAAAACGTTGTGACAACTACAATCATTCCTCTTGTTTGTTATGATGCTTATTGTGACAAAGATAATGAACTCGGTATCAATATTATTCCAGGTATCGGAAATGCAGAGAGGAACTCTATTGCTTGGATTGCTCCATTTATGGATAATCTCATAGAGCAGTTTAAAACTGAGAGTTGCAAAACTATTGAAGTTATAGAATAAAGGTGATATATGCGTTTAAAAGTAGTAATACATATTTGTTTTGCATCCATATTTTCCGTTGCTAGCGCAACAGCTTACGATACCGTGGAAGAATGGATTGAAGCTGCTTTAAAGGAAAAAAACACTACAGCATTTAACTCCCCTGGTTTTAATGATTTGCTTATTGATTCTCCTCATTATGGGGTAAAAAGAATGGCAAACCTTATTAGAGCTAGACCTGAAAGCACGCTGGTCCGATTTTGCATCACAGCATTACACGGACTAGGAACTTTGGATTCAGAGTATGAGTTGATTAAGTTAGCAAAAGAACTTATTGATAACGGCGAAGTATCGGATGAAGCGAAAATCACAATCATTGATTGTTTAGCTGAAAAGGGAGCTCTGTCTCAACTTTACATGCAGTCTTTAAACACAGTTAAATTAAATGATAAAAATATGATGAGCTATCTGAACAAAGATTTGATACCGGGATATAGAACGCAGCTAAAACGAAATGCAGATCTACAAAGAAAACTATTGCAATGTTTAAGCTCAACGAAAGCAGATCTTGTGTTAGATGATTTGTTCTTCTTCAGAAAGCTAGCAGAGATATTTTCTTCAAAAAGTGTGATAGGAATGGATGAAGAAATATATTTTAAACGAGAAAAGATGGAGTTAAGACCAAAGGTCGTAGTTGGTGATGTTAGAATCCTTTTTTATAAAAATTCACTAACGCAAAGTCGACACGGACTTGCATTTGTTTGTGATGGACAAAGGTTTGGAATAGTTTTTGTCATTACACAAAATGAGGTCAGCTTCATAGAAAAGACGAGAGGCATAGAAATGAATAGCCTCGGCGTAGGGTCAAACAAGTCGTCTTCATGCGAAATTGACGAATGAGGCAGTGCTTATAGGGATTTAACACTTGAGTGAAACGAAATGTATAGGAGGCTCTCTGAGTCGCTATTTATCTTGCTCTGATGCAAACGGCAACATCACTGAGTATGTTGCTGAGAATGGAATAGTAAAAGCTCATTACGAGTATTCCGCTTTTGGCGAGATAACTAGCCAAGTCGGATCAATGACGAATGATTTTAATCACCGCTTCAGCACTAAGCCGTTTGATACTGAGACTGGTTTTGTTGTATATCAACGGAGATATTATGAACCTAGCGGGGAACGGGGTCGTCAGACCTTAGTTTAGTAGTTAACGGTTTTATTAATTGAAGATTGGATTTTAGATTGATTGGAGATTGATTATGGCAGAGTTAACATGTTCTGAATTTAAAGGAATTTCACTTTCGCTTTATGAGGAGGTGCAACCGTGAATGATAACTCTCGATTTCTTATTTATCAATCGCCATCCGGTGATATCAGAATAGATGTTCGGCTGGAGGATGAAACGGTGTGGCTGACGCAGGCACACATGGCGGAGTTGTTCGGAAAAAACAAGCGTACAATCTCTGAACACATTCGAAATATATTCGATGAGGGAGAACTTAATGAAGAGGTGGTTGTCCGGAATTTCCGGACAACCACTCGGCATGGTGCAATTGAAGGAAAAACCCAGTCAAAAGAGGTAATTCTATCAGAAGATCAAGGACATCTACACAACAAGTATTGATTATGGGCTCATCAGCAAACCCCCATGTATATGAAAGACTGGATTCAGCGCCTGGATGCCATTCTCCAACTTAATGGAAAAGAGTTGTTGACCCATGCCGGTGAGATCAGCCACGAGATGGCATTGGCCAAATCATCCGCTGAATACGGCAAATACAAGGATGACCTTAGAAAACTTGAATGTAAGCAGAGCCTGCAAGAACTCGAAGATGATATTAAGAAGCTCAAACCACCTGAGAATGATAAAGGCAAAGAGTAGTTGTGATGTGAAAGCTGTTTTAGTATGAACGCACTGCAACGAGCATCAATAGAAAAAGCCGGCCATGATAATGGCTGGGAAGGTGGTACTTGCTGGAAGCGCCGACAGCGTGACGCTGGGCTCTTCGCAGCATGATGGCAGCGTGAGAGTTGCGTGTCATGCTGACAACAACGCCTTCCTGTGTCTCTTCCCTGACCAGATTGCCCGCAGTAAGTTAACAAGAGTGAAAAAATCATAGAGTCGTGCGCTTTGTCTCCAAAAGATTGATTGTTGGTTGGTTGTTTTGAACATTACTTTAAGTGCTTCCACTGGACAACTTATGAAGATGATTATGCGAATTTTTTTTAACATTAAACCTGGCGGTTGCGGAAGCGATGGATAACTGATAAAATATTAATGTTTTAAATGGAGATCCACAATGAGGGCTAAAATCAGACAATTTGTCAGTTTTGACTGGGCCATGAAGAAGCTGCTGCGCAGTAAGGTGAACTTCGGTGTGCTAAACGGCTTTTTATCGGAGTTGTTGGAGGATGATATAACCATTACGGAGCTGCTAGAGAGCGAGGGTGGTCGTGAATATGCACTTGACAAAGCAAATCGGGTGGATTTTTTAGTCAAGGATTCGAGCGGTAAACGGATCATCATCGAGATTCAGTATAAAGATGAGGCCGATTACTTCCATCGAATGGCCTTTGGTGTCAGTAAATTGATTTCTTCGTCAATCGATAAGGGTGAGATTTACGCCGACATTGATCAGGTCATCTCCGTTAATCTTGTGTATTTCGAGCTGGGCCAGGGAACGGATTACGTCTACTGCGGTCAGACCTCCTTCCGTGGTCGGCATGACAAAGATCTGCTGGATTTGAATGATAAACAGAAAAAGGTGCTTGGCCTTGAATCCATCAATGAAATCTTTCCCACCTTTTATATTCTGCGCATCAATGAATTTAATGATTTGGCTAAAACAGGGTTGGATCAGTGGATTTATTTTCTCAAAAACGAAGCCTTACCGAGCGAAATCACAGCCAGAGGTTTGTGCGAAGCCAAGGAAAAGCTGGATATCATGAAACTCAGTGGTCCGGAACGGGCAGCGTATGATGAGTATCAGGAGCAGTTGCGGATCGAAGCCAGCGAGATCGAGTTCAGCATCAAGCGGGCTGAAGTAGCGGAGAAGGAGTTGAAAGAAACACAAAGGCGTGAAAACGAGGAGCGCCGTCAGAAGGAAGAGTCTCTAAAGAGAGAGGCAAAGGAGTGCCGCCTGAAGGAAGAGGAACGTCGCCTGAAGGAAGAGGCCTTTAAACGGATTGCGGAGCTCGAAGCGCAGGTGAAAAAATCCTGATACAAAACCCGAAGACTCGTCAATGTTGAAGGTGACTTTGGATCTCTATGTTGCCGCATATCACAAGAGTCTTAAAGACTAAAGCAGCTAGTCGCCGCAACCAAAAGATACTGTGTGATGTGCGTTAGGTCGTCGCCCTCATTCAGAAGTTTGTGATTAAGAGCCCGCTGCTTTAGTAACAAACGCTTGCGTTTGGGGAAACAAAGGTAACTTCTCAATAATCGACCAGAATGCAAAGAGCACGCTTCCGGCTTCAGGCTTCGCAATTGAGGTTGCATTTTAGTCTAAGATTATGATATTAGTATTAGTACAAATCAGCTTTAATCACTCTGGCCATTGAGACGATGAACAAAGCGGTCTATACCTGCGCAGAGCTGATGAAGCCTGAGAGTAAACGCCACCTGGTGCGCGCCGGGGTTGATGAACCGATCTGTGTTTCAGCGCTCTCCTCTGAGAGGATGCTGGTAATGGCTGCGTTAAACCACGGAGTTTCTCGGCTGTTTGAGGAACTGGCTTACATTTAATGATGGCAGTGAAATATATTGTGTGCCACTGCCCCCAGCCTGCATTGGTTGCTCCTTTCGTGCGCTGGTTGAACAGCCCCCTTTGAAGGACCCCTATGTGCATTTTATTCGGAGCAACCCGGCGGCTGACTCTGTTCTGGAAAAAGCGGGCATCAACAGGGCTGCAGTTACAATAATTCCGATAGACTGGCGCATAGAGTCGGATACGCTCAAGAACTCGGTGAACACCTTGATTATGTTGGCTGTTGAGGGTAGCAACCCTGAAACATATTCCTGTGTTGAGATTATGAAGAGCAGCAGCAGGAAGCATCTGCGCCGAACAGCGGCGAATGAGGTTGTCTGCGTTGGCGACCTCTCTGTAAGGCTGTTAACCGAGGCCGCGCTAAACCCTGGTTTTTCTTTTTTTGTTGAGTCATTGCTGACTACCACTGCTGCCCAGAGGTCCAGACTTCACAAAGAGGTGTTGCCGCCTGTGTTTGCCGGGATGACCTTCAGGGGGCTGTTTGCACTGCTGAATACGCGGATAGAAGAGATACTGCTTGCAGTGGAGAGGCCTTGCAATGCGAAACACCCTGAGATTTACGCAAACCCAAGGGGTAGATTTAAACTTCAAACAGGAGATATGCTCTTTCTGCTTGGGGAGGGGGGAGCGTGTGACTTAAACAAGGTCGCCGGAAGTTATGACGGTGTTGGCTGAGGTGTTTTGCCAGACTAAGGCTACCCAGCCTCGTGTTATGATGTAAGATGGTATAGAAAGGCACTAGATGTTGACTCAACTTTTTTTTGAACAAAGTATCGGCTTTGGATTGCTGTTTGGAGAGTTTCTATTGGCAGCTCTGCTAGTTTTTTTTCTGTCGATGAAGCTAACCGGGTTTGCAGATTTTCTGGAGCGAAACTCTGGTTTGTCAGATGTGTGGATCGGCATGTTGCTGCTGGCCTTTATTACCTCTCTGCCAGAGGCTGTCAGCTCAATTGGTTCGACTTTTATCGATGGTGCTATCAACCTTGGAGTCAGCAATTTGGCTGGCTCCAATATGTTCAATATTGTAATTATCGTTATACTCGACCTTGTGCAGGGGCCGGGGCCGATATTGCTGCTTATCAAAGATCATCAGGTGTTTATCGTGGCTGGCGGAATTTTACTGATGGCCCTTGTTGGTTGTGCAATTGCTTTACACATCCCTTTTGCTGGGTTAGATGCCCCTGGCAGATTCACAGGTATCTTTTTCAGTATCATAATAATTGTGGCCTTTCTTGTTATAACCTGGTTTCTCTCTAACCGGGAAAAACTTGAGCCTTGCTCAGCCTCTAAAACCTTGAAGAAAAATTCGCTTGTTGCTGGATCTTTGCGAAAACCAGTACTCCTGTTCTCCCTGACCTCTGTTTTTGTGATTATTGCATCTGTATGGCTTTTAGGAACCTGTGATGCGCTGGCTCGGCAACCTGTTACTATCGGCGAAAACAGTTTTCAGCTGAGTCATACATTTGTTGGCGCTTTTTTTGTTGCAATTGTCACATCATTGCCTGAGCTGTTTGTCTCTCTGGGGGCATTACGGCTGGGGCAGGTTAATATGTCGATTGCAAATATCTTCGGCTCAAACATTATTAATATGGGTTTTATCCCTATTATGCATCTGTTTGCCGGGCATGCCTCTTTCTATGCCAGCATCAGCCCTCTAAGCGTGGTGATGTTATTCACATCAATCATTATGTCGACCCTGTTTATTACCGGCCTTCTGATACACTCTAAGAGATCATTCTGCTATCTAGGGTGGGAGGTTACTCTAATATTGGCAACTTATGGATGCGCTACTTACCTGTTGCTCAGTATCGGAATATTGTGAATTTTTTTCACCACCAAGGCACGAAGAACGCGAAAATTTTTAACTACGAAACATGCTAAGTATGCACAGCTTAGTTTTGCCCGCGAATCTACACGAAAGGATAAGGGTATTTCATCCCCGCTGCGCGGGGTCGCTAATCGCTTGAAATACCCTTATCACAAGATCACTTTTAACACAGGACTCTGCGCTTTAAATCAGCAAAGCAACCCACTCACACGCTTGCGCACTCGCGCCCTCTTTTATTGAATTGTAAAAACTCAATCTTTTCAACCTATGGTTAATTTAATATGCTAATATTCGTTTTGTGCTTTGAGTTTCATGTCTGGCAGCAGGTAATATTATTCAGTTTGTGAGGGCATTTGTGAATCAAACGGGGGCTAAGAAATCCAGTAGGGAGGTTATTGCAGCTGGGGCACGGGTGGCAATCCGGGATGCGGAGTGGCTGGTTCGTAAGGTGGATCGGACTTCACATGGGTCGCTGGCGGTGAGCGGGTTGTTTAGAAAAAACAAAATCAACTTCTGACTTGTAAAGGAACCGCCTAAAGTTGATAACCTAAAGTTGATAATATGAACTGTTGGTGATGTTATTTATTACTTTTGGTTCATATTATGAAAGATAGATTTACAGAAGCGATATATAAATCAAAAAGAACGGTATTCAAGTTAAAGGATATCGGGATGCTGACAAACAACCGGAATGCGGATAATCTTAAGGCCTCCGTTAACTATTACGTTTCCAGAGGCGTTGTCAGCAGAGTTCGAAAAGGAGTATATGTAAAAGATCCCTATCAGCCTGAGGAGTTGGCCGGACGCATATACTCTCCATCGTATATTTCTCTTGAAACAGTCTTGGTAAAAGCCGGAGTTATTTTCCAGTACTCTTCAGCTATCACGGCAGTCAGCTACCTCTCCCGGACGATTGTTGTTGATGACATAGAGATTTCCTATAATAAGATCAAGAATTCAATAATAGTTGATGGCAGAGGTACAATCAGTGAAAATAACATAAATATGGCAACTCCCGAACGGGCTTTTATAGACCGTCTTTATCTCAGCAAAAACTATTACTTCGATAATATTCTGACGGCAACCGGCGAACGCCTGCTCGCGGGTGCTGGGAGCATCAGTCACGCGCACGCTGTTGAAAAAGCAAAAACGGAGTATGTGAAATATCAGGCTAGAACGCTTAGCGACGTGGAAAAATAATATTTTGCCAGTCTTAAAAGTGCTGAAACATCTGTAAAAAAGAGAGGTGAGAAATGACACTTATTTCAAATCCTCGAATGGCTGAATGAGCAAAAGAGCAAAAGGGCACAGAAACAAGGAGCACACATGGCCAACCAGAATAAAATCAACACCATACAATAATCCCGCATCGGGATTGCGGTTTTCAAGCCGATTTTGTAATTCTTTTTAAACAGATTTTGGGGAGTACACGATCGAGTAATGGTGCCGCTTTTTATCTTAGAACATTGATCGTAAACCGGGTGTAATTTTATTCTGTAACATCATATCGCCCAAAAAGTGTTTGATCGGATGGCCGCACGGACTGACGACACGTGAGCTGCGTTGTGATGTCTCCAGCGCATTCCAGCCTGCTTACATCGTGTTCCGACGATAAGCTTGCATGCGGATTCGATATGGCCCGAACCAATAAAATACCCCTGCTTTCGCAGTCGTCCGTATTCCATATTTTTTCTCCGCTCATCGAGATATGCATAGGCTTTGCCTGCCGCCGGGTTCGCATTTTTCATCTCATGCGGATACCTCTTCTGAAGATGCCTAAGCGCGGCGTCCACCGAATGAGTTTTCATAATACATCGCACCTTCTTGAAAATCGTCATATGGTTTTCAAGCCCGAGTTCCCTGCACAAGGTGCAGAGATATTCGCAAGCATGGTAGAAGTCCACGGTGAACTCCGCACCCTTGAACGAGTCACCAGCCATCTTGGCTATCCATGCTGCCCCGTCGCCTATGAACTGCACCCGCTTGATGGTTGCATATCCAAGTAAACGGGCAAGTTCCAATAATTGGGTGCCAATGACAGTGCAGTCCAGATGCGTCACGACATATTGTCTCATGTTGGCGGGTATTACTGGGACTTTGTCCTTGTTCAGCCATTTATAAACGCCAGCCATACCCACTTTCAGTTCCCGCCCTTTGGCTGGCTTTCCGTCCCTGCCGATACTCTTATCTGTGTCGATCTTTGAGCATGGTGCGCATGTGCCGTCAACAGACAGCAACATGGTCTTCTCCACTGGCGTACATTTTCCGGGGATGACTGTTTTTTTGTCGAACGCAGCAGACCTCAACGGGCCTTTCTCCGCAATTCGCTTGCCCTCACGAAGCGTTATCGTTCTAACCTTTGAGGGGGACAGCTTGAAGTGGAGAAGCTCTGCTATTGTCTGAGATGCTTCCTGCATCGAACCCAATGTAGCTCCGCACTTGCTGACTACCTTGCACGCACCCCTTGTGACGCGATGCATGCATCCTGTAAAAACTGGGGATTTCGGGTGCCCGTCTCGAGGAACATATTTCTTGTATACGGTGATTCGACCGGCAACGGAAAGCACATCACTGGCGCGTATGCCCCGTGACCCCTTCACAGGCAAGCGTGCGAGGCCGAGTGTCACAAGCGATAGATGTTCACGCAGATCGGCAAGTGTCGCGTCTAACGCATCTACGTTCAAATCTACAGGAAGATATGCGCTCTCAGAGCACACATTTACCTCGGCGAGCGCCCGCCCGATGACCTCAGTGAGGTTTGCCATGACAGGCGGGTGAATGATCAAGAGTTTTTTTTTAAAGTTCCCTCAAGCGAAAGCGAGGTGAGGATGCGTTCATACTCCTTCCGCAAGGTGATGTATTTTTTGCCGTTCGTAATCATCTTTCGTACGGACGGCTCTGCGTCGGCAGGAATGCGCTTTGTCATCTTTCCGCCGGTCTTCGCGAACCGGAACAGGGACTGGGCCTTCTGCCGTGAAACAGTGCCGTCGGCCTTCTTATATTTCTGGGTCTTGGCGCTCATGTCCCCAAACAACACAGGGCCGAGCTCAGCCATTTCCTTGCGGATATCGACCAATTTTTTCTCGCTATCAGCGATGGTTTTCTTCATAAATACAAGTCTCCTTCCTAAGAGACCTATATAATAGCGCAAAAAAATAAGCCTGGCAACACCAAACACGCTTTTATCATAAATAAATGTTACGAAACAGAATCACACCCTCGTAAACCGTGAGAGGATCAATGTTGTTTGCACTACGGTCTTATGGTACTATGATGCTCTTGTTAAAAAGGAGAGATTTTGGTGGGTAGGATTTTAACAGTCAGTAGAAAAGCTCTCGATTCACGTGCCATCGAGTTACGCATACAGAGACAAAGAGGAATTTCATGAAAGCTACAAAATTCTTTTCGGAATCGTCACGCTGGCATGAAAAAGTTGGTGGTATACACGCCCTGCTTGAGCGGATTAAGATGAGCGAAGAGCAGTCAGGCGACGTACTGCGATTGCGCAAGCTGAACCGCATCCTGTCGATTCACGCTTCAACGGCCATCGAAGGCAACAGGCTCACGCTTGAGCAGGTGACGGATGTCATCAACGGCAAACCGGCCGCCTCTGGCAAACGCTCATTCTCTCAAAATGGAACCCTCTTTTCGCATGGATGCCCATTGAAACCCTTATTCATTACAATCAGGCACTCTACTACAAAGCACTTCAGGAGTCCCACCACGACGGTGTGGACTGCCGCCCGTTCATCGACTTCATGCTGGGCGTCATCGAGAACTCGCTTTACAAGTACGTTGACCTCGCCACTGAGACGATGAAAGCGAAGGACGCTGGTCGGAAGGCCATCGCCGATGTCCCTGTAAATGTCACTGTAAACGCATTGCAACAGAAAGTACTCATCCTTTTAAGCGCCAACCCCAGAATCACCAGTCAGGAAATTGCTCATACGCTGGGGTTGACGGACAGAACCATCAAGCGCGCGCTGAAAGCTCTTCGGGAGGCGGGGGTCATTAAACGGGTTGGTTCCGATAAGACTGGCCATTGGTAAGTCTTCCGAAGCAAATGAGGTAACACTATGACAACACTCCACTATACAGGCTGCCAGCCTGACCCAGACCGGCGCGCCGCTCTCGTACGCGAGCTTGCGGCTTATGCCGCTAGCCAGGATTGGGGCACGATCACAGTCGATGATGCCGATGCAGCTCTTGTTGGAATCATTCTCCAACCAGTGACTAAGCTGGAGCCGATCCCCTTCCTTTTCGATGGTGAGGGCCGCCTTCATGCACTCGGCGACCTTCTCGCGCCCGGCGGCGAGTCCATCCTCATCGTCTCCGTCAAAACTCACTATGCCGGCACCGAAGCCCACCACGCACTCTGCGATCTCCTGCGCCACATCCGCGACACTCACCTGCCCGATCTTGCTGTCACCGATGAGAGCGGCTTCTGGGAGCACGGCGACGAAATCGAACTCAAGAATTACTTTGCGCGTCTTGACCGCCTGACCAAAGCTTTTTCGGAGCACCTGGAAAATGATGTCGAGCCCGCACCTGCCGCTGGTACCGACAATCTCATCGACTGCATCACCCTTGCGGCTGAGATGACCCATCGGCTTGAAGCACACGATTCCCGCCCTTTACCGGGGGGACCGCTAGGGGGAAGCTAGGACCTTACCAAAGGGCTTTGAGGATATTCATGTTGGTCCGCTTAAGCGATTAGAAAAAAACAATTATGAGCTTTCTAGAAAGTTGTTTATCGGATCTGATTGCGGCTTGTTTTTTAATCATCCACCGCATAGCGGATATACTGTGCTGCTTTCAGTATGTCCGCCGCTATGTGGTGGATGCCCATTTTTCACCTCTAAGATTTTTCACCTCAAAAACAACGTAGCGCATTCGCATCAGCCGTGCGACTCCACAACCTTCAGATCTCTGTAGATTGAACGTTTTTTTACTTCTTGCATTGATGTGGTTCCTCCACCTCAAAAACCATCGGGATGCGGTGGGGTATCAAACTTAATAGTGGAAAACAGAGCCCTTCATCTTGGAACAGTGAAGCAGCCCCATCAGCGAATTAATGAGATTGTGAATCAACGGCATGGAATTACCCCAAGCACGGCTTTGCTGTTTTCAAAATTTTTCGGTGTTTCTGAAGATGAATTCGCGTCAAGCATCCGAACACACTCAAAAAGGTTATTGCACTAGGGTGTCTTTAATGGGCTGCAACAGCTCTTTATCATCAGGCGCGGTGCGGCTTCCAAACCGGCCAATAACCTTGCCATCGCGGGAGATCAAAAATTTATTGAAATTCCAGCTAATTTTTCCAGCACCCTCAGGAGTTGACGCTTGCGCTGTCAGCCAGGTGTAGAGCGGGTGTTGATTGCTGCCTTTAACCGCTATCTTGGCAAACATAGGGAAAGTGACCCCGTAATTCAACCGGCAGAACGATTGTATCTCCTCGTTGCTGCCCGGTTCCTGCCGCATAAAGTCGTTGGACGGAAATCCGAGCACCAAAAAGCCCTGCTCCTTGTTTGCTTGATATAATTTTTGCAGCCCCTCATATTGACCCGTGAACCCGCACTTGCTCGCAGTGTTGACAATCAGCAGAACCTATCTATGCGCTATTCATATGTGGTCATTCGTACTAGACCATTGCTTTGCTTTTTTTAATCGGAGATCAGTTCAGTTTGAAAATCAAGTGTGGCGCTGAAGCCGCAGTGCCCGTTAGTTCAAGTGAGTTTTGTTGTTTCCATTTTAATCGAGCCGCACTTGCCATGCGGATAACATGGATCTGTTTAGCGTTGTTTTTGCATTTTCATTATTTTTGACCTGCTCTTAAGCGGTTATATGTGTTTGCCGACATAGGCAAGATGGTCTTTGCTCTGAGACGGGTTATCTTGCGTGACTTGCCAAATATGATATAATCACCGCAGTTTCAGAGATGACTTATGAGTGAAGTAAAAGAGCTATTCTGTGATTATGTTATCAGGACAGCTTTTCCAGGAGGTTCAAATTATGATGAATGAAAATTTAATTGATCGGATTGTTTTAGACCCAAAAATAAAAGTGGGGAAGCCAGTAATCCGAGGGACACGATTGACTGTTGATTTCATTCTTAATAGATTGGCGTGTGGAGCCACAGAAAATGAGATTCTGAATGAATATCAAGGTCTGACAAGGGAAGATCTTCAGGCATGTTTGCTCTTTGCAACAAAGTCACTTAAAAATATGGAATTTATGCCGTTAATGGTGGAGTCTGTATAATGCGATTTATTGTCGATGAGTGTACCGGACCATCTGTTGCTGCGTGGTTGCGGGATCAAAACTATGATGTGTTTTCGGTGTTTGAAGATTCCAGAGGAATGAATGACGATGACATTATTAAGAAGGCATATGAGGAAAACTGGATTTTGATTACAAATGACAAAGATTTCGGTGAACAAGTTTATCGAGATGGGCGACTTCATAAAGGTGTGATCCTGCTTCGCCTTAAAGATGAGGCGGCATCATCAAAGATCTTTGTACTATCACAACTTTTGCAAAATCACAAAAAAAAAGTGGCGGATACATTTGTTATAGCCACAGAAAACCAAGTTCGTTTTGCCCGCCCATAATGCGCGCATCTTGACAATCCATTAGTTATCAAGTACGTTGTCAACAGTGGATAAATTGGCGTGGAAATATGTGAAGCACAGCAAGTGCCGCCAACCCTACAGTTTCAACTTGAGTGAAGCTTGCAGGTCGCGCGGCTGGCGCAAATGTGCCAAAGGTAATGAGCATCACTAAAAATGAATACAATGACTGATATACAGCTAGCGCGCATTATGGATACAATGGCAGAGGGTGTATTTGTACTGGATAGCCGCTGCCATGTGACACTCTGGAATTGTGCCATGGAGGAGATGACCGGTTGGAGCAGGGATGCGGTGCTAGGCAAGCCATGTCCGGATCTAATTTGTGTTGCAAATGCTTCGAGTGCTAATATACCACCTCTGGATTGCGCATTGCTGAAGCACTCTGATGGAAAACTTGCCGTAAGCCGTGTTGAATGCAGAGCGCAAACGCGTGCAGGCGATACAATTCCCGTGCTCAAGAATGCACGTGTGCTGCTTGACCACGCAGAGCGCGCTGTCGGCGTTGTTGTAACGTTGACAGATCTGCGTCCATTACGCCAACTGGAGCAGGACCTGGCTGTGATGCGACATGATGCGACGCCGGTCCGGGGGTTGGGACGGCTCGTGGGGAGCAGCCATGCCATGCAGCAGATGTATTCCCGCATCTCCCCTGCGGCTGATTCCGATATCACTGTTTTGATCGAAGGCGAGACCGGAACCGGGAAGGAGCTCGTGGCGGAGGCTATCCACGGGTTGAGCGCCCGCAGTGGAAAGCCGTTGGTCAAGGTTAACTGCTCAGCCCTTTCGGAGAACCTTTTAGAGAGTGAACTCTTCGGGCACGCCAAGGGTGCCTTCACCGGTGCAGTGAAAGATAAGGTCGGACGGATTGGGTTGGCTGAAGGGGGGACACTTTTCCTGGATGAAATCGGTGATATCAGCCCGTTGATTCAACTCAAGCTCCTGCGTGTGCTGCAGGAGAATGAATACGAACGTGTCGGCGAGTCAGTCACCCGTAAGGCAGATCTCCGGTTTATTGCGGCAACACACCGCAACCT
>Ga0265294_10006607_pt1 | contig 13882 bp, 8 predicted proteins | sample MunlanPumphouse3_FD_192504 | JGI IMG/M metagenome (GOLD analysis project Ga0265294, IMG submission 192504) | Groundwater microbial communities from a municipal landfill in Southern Ontario, Canada - Pumphouse #3 | ecosystem: Environmental > Aquatic > Deep subsurface > Groundwater | place... | reverse complement strand
ATTCATATATAGATTATCCACATGTAACTTTTGATGGGTATAAAGAACATTAAAATAGACATCATTAATATCAAAATCATTTATCTTAAAGTCAGAACCAACTCCCTTCATTCTGATACTATACTTCTCTTCATCTTTTGAGTCATATCTTAAATTTAAATCAGCCATCAAAAATCCCTTAAGCGGTATAAGATTCTGATAATCAGTAAAGTCAATTTCATTTATAACAGCATTAACATTAGCTTTTAAACCATCCTTAAGTTGCATAAAACCAGAAGCATTAACAATAATTTGTCTTTCATTATATAATATAAATTTATCTAAAAAAATCTGCTCTAGATTTCCTTGGAAACAAGTATGTAGTCCATAACCAGAAAATCCTGCATACTCTATACCAGTTATTAGCACATCCCCCGTTATGAGGTCAGATGACCACTGATAGTCAATATCTAAAGTAATAAAGCCGTCAGGATAACTTTTAGTTAACTGAGGAGGAAAGAAGTCTTTTAACTCAGTTAATGATAACTGATTAAGTTGCATTTTAAATTTTCTATTATTAGCAAGTAAGTCTTCACCTCTAATAATGATATCATTATTTATCACAATATCCGTATCTAATCTTTTAAACTCATCAAAAGAGATATGCCCTATCAAATTAGTTTTATTACTATAAACCTTCCCGTTAATGATTGAGTTATCTATATTCATAATATTAGATGACAAATTCCATTGCAAATCAGTTTTTATTGGAAGATATATCTGATCTTCAAGAGCTGTTATCTCTAAATCTATCTTTGCAGCAACATCTTCTTTATCTTTATTTAATAATATTTTCCCATTAACTAATGGATTTAGTTTTGAAAAATTATCTTGTTTCAGCACTTGGTAGGTATCACTCACATGATAATCAACAAATGATACAAGTGTTTCTGATTTTGTTAAAGCTAAGTCAGTGTTCAACTGGATAAGCATATTATCATTTGATAACTGCCCATTTAAAATATCTTTATCCAAGTTTAGGAATCCAGAAATCTGAGATAATTGAAAACCATTGTAGCCTACCATTAATTCATGTATAATTAACCGAATGTGAGGATTTTCATCAATAATTATGCCCTTAGTAAGAAAGTCTCCTTGAATCGTAATATCACTTTCTTCCATATTTTTAATTAGCATATCAGCAGAAATATAGTTCCTTTGTAAAATACCATGACCTGATATGATGTTTTTATTAAATTCTACATTATGAAGATAAACCTCTAATTGTTCTTGGAAATCAAAAGCAGCGTCCACATTGGTAATTACTAAAGAATTGAAATCTAAAGAATCTGAATTGACACTCCCAGTAATATGTAAATCCTTAGCTAAGCCATTAACATCAACATCTAGATTAACTAAACCATTCATAAACGAATAAGTTTCACTTATTTGATAATCAGCAACATGGGCTGTCGCTTCAATTTCAAGGTTACTAAACAGGTTTATTAAGTCACCTTGAACTACAATAGGTATGCCCATAAACATAACCTCTTCAGGGAGAATGAATAATCTTTTACTATCCCCACTGATAGCTAAGTGATTTATTTCTAGTGGTATATCAAATAGATTTACTTTTGCTTGGTTACTTAACAAATTCATACTTAGAAATAAACCTTCTTCTCCAGCAAATTTTAAGTCTGCCTCCCCAGAAAGGCCAAACTCTAGATCTTTTGCAACTGGCACATAGAGGGAATCAGGACTATAGCCTTTAGTAGTTAAGTTCAGAGAATTTAGGCCATTATCATCTAACATTAACTTAACTTGAAATGGATTTAACTTATTATCAAGCAAATTAGCAATAAGGCTTTGCTCTCTACGATTATCAAAAGTAAGTTCTGCACCGGAGAAATGATCTTTTATTCCAAAAACTTCTTTATATTTAACTTCTGCATCAATATTTGCATTAGCAATTGTTGCCTTTCTAAGGTAGTTTCTAACATCAAAAGAGCTCTTTTTGTCTTTATCTTTCTTATCAACGTTTATACCAAATTTTTGTTTATATGCCAATGTAGGCGATTCGACATAGAGTGAATCAACTATTTCATTAAGCCACATTTTTCTATTAAAAAGTGCTGAATAATTGATATCAATATTGAGTTTGCTAGTTTCTAAGTAATAATATAGGTCTGTCTGTGACTCTACTTTTAAGTCTGTAAAGTAGATACCTTTGCTATTTATGTCTATAGAATTAAGAGAAATGTTTGCTTTTACCATATTCCCTAAATTGTTTTCTAAATAGTACTTAGCAATATTATTACGTTGCCATATTAAGATATTTAATAATATTATGAAAAACAAAAAGATAGTTATGACAGTGAATCGCCTTATCTTTTTTCTTTTATTTTTTTTAGTTTTTTTTATGACTTTTTTGTGTTTGCTCATACTAAGATTAATTTACCATCTTTTATAGTATAATGAGTATCCTGTTGAGTAACTAAACTCAGATCATGGGTTACAAATATAATAGTTAGCCCCTGCTTATTTAAATCTCTAAGTATAGACATAACAGTCTGAGTCGTATCATCATCTAAATTACCAGAAGGTTCATCAGCTACTAATATCTTTGGTTTTGTTACAATAGCTCGGGCAATAGCAATTCTCTGTTCTTCTCCTCCACTAAGCTGGTTTGGGAAATGATTCATTCTCTCCCCTATTCCTAAAGACTTAATTACTTCTGAAGCTACTCTTATTGCATCTTTTTTTTTGTATCCCTGCACCAAAAGTGGAATTATCACATTTTCTAATGCAGTGAAGTCTTCTAACAAATAATGGAACTGAAAGATAAACCCAATATGCTTATTCCTGAACTGTTCCATATTTGTTATGGAATCACGACGCTCACCTGCTAAGATTATCTCGCCTGAATCAGGTGAATCTAACAAGCCTATCAAGTGTAGCAAGGTGCTTTTCCCACAGCCTGAGGCACCAGTTATAGCCACAAATTCTCCTTCTTGTACTGAAAGATTTACTTCCTTTAAAACATTTAATCTTTTCTTATCATCTAGGTAACTCTTACTAATTTTATTTAATTTAATAATTTCCATTTTAGTGTCTCATTATATTTATAATTTCTAACTTGTTTATACTTCTTAAGGAGAAGATGATGGTTAATGATATGATTATCAACGTAACTCCATAAATTGACATAACCATTGACATAGACGGATTAATTAAAATCTTCTCGATAAAATATATATCTCCCTTAAGTGTAAAATAATCTTGATGAGTCAACCAATAGGCAACACCATAGCCTATTAATAATCCTAGGATTATCCCAATATGTGCCAAAATCAGGGCAAAAGTGAAATATATTAATTTAATCTCTTTTCTTTTTAGACCCAAGGTCATTAAAATACCAATCTCATTAATCTTTTCGATAATAATAGTGCTAACTGTACTTATGACATTGAAACTAGCGACAATAACGATGATACATAAGATTAAAAATATCATCAGCTTTTGCAAGGATAATGCTGAAAACACTGCTGAGTTATTTGAAAATAAATCTCGAGCATTCATAAGAAGAAGATTGTCCATAAACATATAATTTAAATCTTCAGCCAGCATCCTACTATTTTCACTAGCGCGATTATTTAATAATAGAGAATAGCTTTCTCCAGAAAATTCATTACCTAATAGTTGTTTAACTCTTGCTTTGTTTACTATAGCACGATAAGCATCAATTTCATAAAGACCTGTTTTATCTATCTCTTTTACAACAAATTTTTCAGCTTTTTTAACTAAACCAAAAATCGAATACCTAATTGAGCTAGGAAAAATTACGTTAACATCATCTCCAACATTGACTTTTAACTCTTTAGCTAAGTGTTCACCTAAGACAATTTCATTATTGTTAAGCGCAAAGTTCTCTTGTCGTGAAAAAGAGTACATTTGCTTATTGTAATTAATATTAGCAGGAGAATAAGATTCTATAAAAGCTGGTTTGTTGTAATTATCATGATTAATAATTACAGAGATTTGTAGCTTTTGATCAACTGCTTTGATTTCAGAATCCAAGGAGTCAAGAATAAGCTTAAGCTTAGCCCTGTTTTGTTCAGTAAGTTTAGTATCATAAGCAAATAAAGAGATATCTGGTTGAGATGCCTTCAAAGCTTGATAAAGGGTTTTTTCATAACTCTCAAACAGAATCATGGAAAGGGTTAAAGCACTAACTGCAATAACAATACCCAGGATCATAAATATTGAATTTTTCCCCCAAGAAGAAGTTCTTAATCTTCTTAAACTTGCCCAATAAAGCGCTAACAGTCCTTTCACTATTTATCTCTGTCACTAGGTGGGGGTAACTCAATTATTATCTTATCTGAAACTTCTTCTTCAGCTTTTGCTTCTTTTTTTTCATTATGTGCTGTGAATATCTTAAAATCACTGTTTTTAAACATATCAACCACATAGAAAACTAAGAATATTGTTATGGTAATTAAGATTATCGCATAAACAACATTAGCTGAGATTAAAAATTTCTTCTCTTGCTTAAACTCCAAGGATTTAAAATTATCAACTTTATAATCAGGGTATTTATTCTCAATAATTGAGATTATTTTTGCTTGATTTACGTTGAGCTTTCTCACGATTGAATAAGCATAGCTTTTTACTACTCCAAAGCCACCTAATGCCTCAATATCATCCTCTTCTAACAGTTCAATATTTTTCTTTTTAATTAAGGTCAATTTTGCTAATTCATCAATTGAAAGATTCTTCTCTTCTCTAATACTCTTAATGTATTGCCCAATACTATCCATAATTAACTCCAGTAGAAGGTACCAGTACAGATATGTCCAACCTCACCTTCTAATATTACATTGTTATTTTCAAGAGATACTTTTACTTCTCCCCCATCTAATTTTATCATTACTGTGTCATCTACTAAACCATTCTGATAACAATCCCAAAATAAAGCAGTAGCACCACTTCCACAAGCATAAGTTAAACCAGATCCCCGTTCATAAACTATAGCCTTAATTCTTTTTCTATCAATAATTTCAATTAATTCTATATTTATGCCATCAGGGAAATCGCTACTATTTTGCTTATCTTCCGCTAATTCAAGAAACTGAATTCTTGACATAAGGCTCTCTCTCTGATTCAGAACCAAATGTTGGTTACCAATATCAATAATATTCCCAGTTAAAGAATCTGAAGTATATTTCTTTACAAGTTTGGGAATACCCATGTTCACCCTTACAGAATTCAAAAGAGTATCAACTTCAGCTGTTTTAACCCCACTAAGAGTATTAATGGAAATCATGCTTCTCTTGCTTTCTTTTGTCATCAGATAGGCAACACACCTAAGAGCATTACCACACATCTTTGCTTCGGACCCATCACTATTAAATATTCTCATTAAACAATCTGCAGTTCTATCAGAATCAATTACAACTAATCCATCAGAACCTATCCCAAATCGAATATCACTAATAGCAATGCTTAAAGCATTAAAATCAAGATTAGCATAACTTAAGCCCCTATTATCAAGATAAATATAATTGTTACCTTGAGCTGTCATCTTTACAAACTCAATCTCCGTGGTCATCTATTCTTCAATCCCAAAAATATTCTTGAAATAATCACTAAAATTAAAGAACCCCTTTTTACCAAGAATCCATTCAGCTGATTTAACTGCACCTGAGACAAATGCACTTCTTTCTCGAGCTAAATGCTTAAGTTCAATAAAATCATAATCTCCATCATAACCAACTAGATGAGTACCAGGTTTTTTACCTGCCCTTATAGATTCAAATTCAAAATCCGTTTTTACCTCTTTTTGGTTTCTTTTTATTATTGAAGTAATATATTTAGCTGTTCCAGAAGGTCTATCTTTCTTCTCATTGTGGTGCTCTTCATAAGCATATAAATCATAGTTTGGGATTTGTGCCATCATTCTTGAAAGATAGTCAATAGTCTGAAAATAAAGATTCATCCCGATAGAGAAATTAGCTCCGTAGATTATTCCTACCTTGTTCTCATGAGCTAATCGCTCAACTTGATCAATTTTGTCATACCAGCCAGAAGTACCAATAACAATATTTACTCCACATTTCGCCAAAGCTTCTACTCGCTCTACCACACCCTCAGGTTGGGTAAACTCTAAGGCCACTTCAGCACCATTGAGGCTGCTTTTGTCTATATTTTTATTATAATCTGCTCTGTTCTTATCTATTATACTAACTACTTCATGCCCATTTTGAACGCATAAAGTATTAAGCAATTTTCCCATTTTCCCATATCCAATTAAAGCAATTTTCATCATAATACCTCTTTATATCATAATAAATTATTTTTAATATTTTGTCAATTAGATATTTCAAGCTAGATCGTGGAAATGAACTTTGATGAAGAGTTTGGATTTGTTTAGATAAATTATCACAGAAATTTTCAGCATGTAACTTATATTCATCAAATTTTGGTAGATTACTTAACAAAAAATTATTGTACTATTCAACAAATGCTAATGCATTTTTGAAGTTAATAACCTTTAACCTCTTTTTAAAAATAACCTTCAATCATGGATATGAACAAATTAATTGACATAAATTCCCCTGCGATTTAATTTGACAAAAATAAAAATTAATTTATTTAAGGAGTTACTATGCCTGTATTTAGACCGTTTAAGGCAGTTAGACCTGTCCCTGAAAAAGCTAAAGAAATTGCATCTTTACCTTATGATGTAATGGATTCCCAGGAAGCCCGTGAAGAGGTAAAAAGAAACCCATTAAGTTATATTCATGTTGAAAAAGCTGAAGTTGATTTACCTGAAGGCACTAACTTATATAGCGATGAAGTTTATAACAAAGCTAAAGAAAATCTCTATAATTATCTCAAAAATGGCCAGATGATTCAAGATGAAAAACCTGCCTTCTATGTTTATCGTCAAGTTATGGACGGTAGAGTTCAAACTGGTTTGGTTGGCTGTGCAGCTACTGAAGATTATATGAATGACGTGATAAAAAAACATGAGCTTACTCGTGCTGCTAAAGAGGCTGACAGAATCAAACATGTTGATACCCTCAATGCCCACGCTTCACCTGTTTTCTTTACCTATAGACACAGACAAGACATTAATGCTGTTGTTAACAAAATTGTTGAGACTAAACCTGAATATGATTTTATTTCTGATGATGGCATCTCTCACACACTATGGGTAATGAATGATCCTCAAGATATTGAAATTATCACTTCTGCTTTCGCTGATATGGATTACCTCTATGTTGCTGATGGTCACCATAGAACAGCTTCTGCTGCAAAAGTAGGACTACTTAGAAAAGAAGCTAATCCTAACCATACAGGCCAAGAAGAATATAACTTCTTTATGACTGTTATCTTCCCCGATAATGACCTCTATATTATGGATTATAATCGAGTTGTAAAAGACCTTAACGGACATTCTCAAGAAGATTTCTTCAACTTAGTTAAAGAAAAATTCAACCTTGAATTATATAAAGGTCAAGGTCCTTATCATCCTGAAGCAAGACATGACTTTGGTATGTATATAGATGGAAAATGGTACAAATTAACTGCTAAAGCAGGTACTTTTGATGAAAATAGTCCAACTAAATCTTTAGATGTATCAATTCTTCAAGAAAACCTACTCCACCCAATCTTAGCTATTGGCGACCCTCGTACTGATGAAAGAATAGATTTCATTGGTGGTATCAGAGGCTTAGAAGAATTAGAAAAAAGAGTTGATTCAGGCCGTGAAGTTGTAGCTTTTGCTATGTATGCCACATCTATCCAAGAACTTATAGATATTGCTGATGCAGGAGAAATTATGCCTCCTAAATCAACTTGGTTTGAACCAAAACTTAGATCAGGTCTCTTTATCCACTTGTTAGACTAAATAAACTATTGTTAATAAATTAGAGTGCCAGAATTATCTGACACTCTTTTTTTTCCAGTTTCTTCTCTTTAACCTCCTTTCAAGATAAACTATTCTTACAACATCAATCACTATCTATTTGATATTTAGTTTTCTTAACGGGGGCGAGCTCCTTTCATAACCTTTTCAATCTTGCTTTTTACTCCTCTTGATTTCGCTTGTTTACAGGTAAATAGTCTTTTCCCTCTATTTTCAAATCTCATTCTCGTTTGTGTAAATAACTAATTCTATTTTTCTCTTGACACCAAAGAGACCAAAATCCGTAATTTGTAAAATTCATTATAAATGAATATTTTTTAACTTAATCACCATAAAAACATTAGTGGAGAATCTATGAAAAAGGTACTGATTGTAGCATTAGCACTCATTTTAGCAGTTTCAATGTTTGCCAATGAGAAGCGCGATTTTAGATTTATTGAAGAGTTATACCAACGTGATAATTTAAGTTTTGCTCAACAGGAAATTCAGCGATTTAAAGAAAAATATCCTAATAGTGAATTCTTGTTGAAAGCAGACTATTATGAGGCAATGATCGATTTCTTACAAAACAATTTTGCTCAAGCCGATGCTAAACTCTTAGCGTTAGAGAAAAATAGTGATCAGGAGATAAAGCCTTTAATTATACTTGCTTTGACTCAAACAAAGTTCTTTCTCAATAACTTTGTTGAATCTGAAAAGTATGCTGATCTATTTTTACAGAACTATCCAAATCATAGCAGCCGCGGTGAAGCCTACTACTGGAAGGGCAGAATTGCTCTTGATCGAGGGAATCTCCAATTAGCAGAAAATTATCATAATCAAGCAGCTAAAACTGAACAATCCTCTATGCTCAACTACCTTGGCTTCCAAATTAAACTTAAACAAGGAAAAATTAATGATGCAAAAGCTATTCTTGCTTCTACTTATCAGACTTATGAAGATGAATTTACTAATCAAATTGTCTTAGAATGGTTCGACTTCCTTTATCAAAAACTAGACTATTCTGCTATTATCCGAGATTCTAACTACCAGATACCAAGCTACTCTAGACTTCATAGTAATTATGCTATCATCATTGGTCAGGCTTATTATCATCTACAACGTTATGATGAAGCTCTTGCAATTTTAAAAACAATTCAGCCAACTACGGATATTAAACAGTTCCATATTGCTTTAGCCTATAAAGCTAAAGGTGAAACAAATTTAGCTACTTCAATATTTACTGAATTAGCCAACTCTTCTAAGGTTACTAAAATTCAAGAATTGAGTTTTTTTGAAATGGTAAACTCATCTATTACTGTGCCGCAAGGAAGTGAAACAGAAATCGCTACGATTAAACAAAATAACCAAAATTATTCAACCCAATTATCTGACTTTATTCAACAACACCCTCAAAGCAACTATCTTGGTAATGCTTATTTCTTAAAAGGATTTATCGATTATCTTAATGAAGATTATAAAACAGCCTTGGACTGGTTTCTCCAAGCCAATAATACCTCTATAAGTAGTGATACCTCCGAAAAACTTCTCTTCTTAATCGGGGATATCTACTTCTTAACTGTCCAAAAAAACCGAGCAATATCTTTATTTAACTACTATAAAGACCTCTATCCTGAAGGAAGATATTATGATGAAGTCCTTTACAAAATCGGACTTACCTATTTTGATTCAGGTGCGTTCACAGAAGCAAACACTGCCCTGTTAGAATTAGCTAAGACTTACCCTAATTATAAACACATCTCAACAGCTTATTTCTATCTAGGCGAAATTAATATAATTAACAATAACCTCAAAGTTGCTCTTGATTGGTTTCAAATGGCTCTTCCTAACGCTACTGATGAAAATGCCATTAGGATGAGAATGTCAGAAGCTTATTATCTTCAAGCAAATTGGAATGATGCTTTGGCTATGTTGAACACCATCCCTGCAAGTCCCCTCTATAATTTCCGCATTAACTTAATTAGAGGAAACATCTTCTATAATCAGAAAATTTACGATAAAGCTGTTGAGTTCTATCAAAATGCTTCTAATCAAGCTGTTTCATCTGAAGATATCTCTCTTATTACTAGTAGATTAGGATGGACTTACTACCTCAAAGGTGATTTTGATTTAGCTGAAAGAACTTTTAGATCTCTGTCTAACTTTTCTACTTCTTCCGAAGATTACTTGATTCTAGCAGGAAACTCAGCACTTAATGGTCAAAGATTTAATGATGCAATCACTCTTTTTAAAGAGTTCCTCTTAACTTACCCAGTAAGCACTAAAACTAATTATGTTAAGCTAAATCTGGGAGACTCATATTATAATCTTAAGCAATATAAGAAGGCTTTCGATAGCTATGCTGAAATTCTGGGAAATGATCCTGATAGCAAAGAACTTAAAAACAGTCTCCTCGGGATTAAATGGACCATTCTCAGTCACAAAGAAAGAGATTATCGCTCTGACTTAGCAACCTTAGCTGATAAAATAAATAATGACTTAATCTCTCAAACTCTTGCCCAAATTACTCTTTTATATGAAAATGAGACTGAACAATGGGATGATGTTATCAAAACAGCTCAATCGCTACTCAAGGACTACCCGCAAGACAAGCAGAACAAAGTTATTAATCAAACTCTTGCACTAGCCTACACTAAACAAAACGAATATGAAAAAGCTGACTCTCTCTATGCTAACTTAACTAATTGGCATAAAGATGCTGAACTCTTCTCAGCTTGGTCTGATGCCTTCCTTACTCGCCAAGATACTACTAGAGCAATTGAAGTATTAGATGATGCCCTTGAACTTACCAATGAACTAGATATCTGGTTCAAAAGCTTAGAATTAAAAGTTGCTACTAACCATAGCTCGTTTGAATCGTCCTACCAGAACTTCATTTCTTTTGCTCAAGGACTTTCTAAAAACTATGGGCAACTTCTCTTTTACGAATGGAAACTAAAGAATAATCAAGAAGTAGATTTAGACTATCTCAATATTCAAGCTAATTCACCTGACGATAAGATCGCAAGCATAGCTTTCTACCTCCTTGGATATAAGAGTTTTATGAAAAAAGACTATGAAGAGTGTGCCATCAATATGATGCGAGTAATCTATCTCTTCCCCGATTATTCAGAATTAAATAATAAAGCTGCTTATTATCTTATCCTCTCTCAGCAATATCTCGGACAAAAAGATAAAGCACTACAGAACTTCGACCTCTATCACAGTTCTCTCCCCGATTGGCAAAACAATTACCTCCGCAATAAACTCTTTAAGTAGGTCACCATGAAATATATACTTATCATCATATTAAGCCTTGTTACCTTGTTTGGAAATGCTCAAAATATCCTCCAAGATGAAAGAGAACCCATTATTGTGGAAACAAAAGCAGACCTGCAAACTGACTTAGAACTCTTACCTATTAAATATTATCGTGATGTGAAACCTGATTCTTTACAGAAATTTAACTACACCTATCATGGCAGACCTCTCAAAGGTGATTTTGTCCTCTTTCCTGAAAAAGATCTCGCTAGCTACTTTAAACTTGCCAGTGGAAGTCATGATAGAATCGATTTCACCAACTACTTTAAATATCAAAATTATACACTTAATCTGAATTATCTGATGCGTAATGATAAAGGCCATAGAGATACAAACATCTTCTCTTGGGAAAATTCCTACTCACTTAATAATCAAAAACTAGGTCTCTCAGTTAGGTACTTAGATAGTAATAAAGAAACTTCAACTCATGAGACAGAATCCAAAACTACAAATGTGTCCCTATACTATAAACTTGATGCTGCTGAACTCAAGCATATCAATAGTCTGGCTTTTAAAGGCCAATTTGAAAATAACTCTACTAACCTCTCTCCTGATAAAGAAGCCTATTGGAATCTTGTTACGGAGCTGGAAACTAAACCTATATACAATATATATTCAAAACTCAAATTTATCAATAACCATAAAAAAGCTAACAGCCAAATTGAAATCTATTATCAAGATATCTCAGCTTTTGGCTTGTGGAGTGGAATGTCTGAAGATAAGCAAATCTTAGCCCCTTTTATCAATTATTACTTTGATCATGGTAGCCTTACTCTTAAATTATCTAATAAGCCTTATACAAAGCATTCTAGTTATTTTGATTACTATCAAGACCATCTCTACGGAAATTATCAGCAAGATAAAACTGATTATATGATACCTGGAAATGCAAATCTTGAATTGTCCTACTTCAACTTCCTTACTTGGTCTATTGGCTCCTACTACAAATATTGCTTGGATGCTCCAACTTATCGGTTGGGTATCAATGGTGAAAGTGTCTACTATGACAGCTATTGGATAAATTCATATTATGCTAAAGCATCGTTCGTTACCAAAAATCTTAGCTTAACTACTAAAGCGGAATTTATTAACTATAATAACTTTGATGCTGACTTCTTGCCTTTCACACCAGAAGTTAAAATTAGCAATTCAGCTTCTTATAGACTTAACAATATCATTTTTAATGCTGATTATATAATTGAAACAAATGCTAAAGATGACTGTAATAAAGACTTAGATAATTCTCATATCGTTAATGCTCAAGTCAATTATAAATTCAATAATTACTTGTCAGCTTGGACTGAATTAACTAATATTTTAAATAGAAACAATAATAACTATTCTCAAGACAAGATAAATCAAGTGGAGTTTAAAGCAGGAATAAAACTTTTTTTCTAAGATAATTAATTGATTTATAATAATTTGATTAATATCACTGCAAAAACAAGAGAAAAAATGATAAAATTATCTTGACACAAAATGGGCTTTTTTATTATATGAAAAAACAATGATTAGTGAAGATATTCCGAAATAGCTCAGCGGTAGAGCGGATGGCTGTTAACCATTAGGTCGGGGGTTCAAATCCCTCTTTCGGAGCCATAAATTAGGCTCTCTTCTGAGAGCCTTTAATCTGATCTTTATATTCCGAAATAGCTCAGCGGTAGAGCGGATGGCTGTTAACCATTAGGTCGGGGGTTCAAATCCCTCTTTCGGAGCCATAGATTAAGCCTTCCTCGGAAGGCTTTTTTTCATTATAAACCTAGATAATAAACTATCACCTATCGTTAACAAGGACAGTTAAAAAAAATGGAAGACATTAATATTAGAGTAACCAACAGAACTGATAAAGAGATAAAGCTAATCAAACTATCTACTATATTTAATTTCAGCTTTGGTTTAATAGGTATTATGTTTGCTATTCTTACTCACTCAAGATCAATTATGTTTGATGGCTTATACTCTTTTGTTCTCAGTTTCTTCACCTTAATATCAGCACGGGTGGTAAAACTAATAACTAAAGGACAAACTGTTAAATATCAGTTTGGTTATGGAGCATTTGAACCTCTTCTGGTAATCATTAGATCAATATTTTTATTTGGAATGTACTTAGTATTGGGATATGAAGCTATCACAGCTCTTTTTACTGGTGGATATTCAATAGGTGCTTATTACGCTCTAATCTATGCTGTGATTAGTACTGTTGCTTGCTTTGCTATATGGATAATGCTTAGAAAGACAGCACGTCGTAATACTTCTCCAGTTTTAAAAGCTGAAGCCTATGGCTGGTTTTTAGATTCTATCCTTAGTGCTGCCGTTTTGTTAGCATTCTTGATTATGCTTATATTAAAATATTTTGGTGCTAATGCCTATCTACCTTATATAGATCCACTAATAACTCTTGGTTTAGTACTTTTGATGTTACCTTCCTTATACCACATGTTCTTGCTTAATTTTAGAGATTTAGTCTCAGCTGCCCCATCTTTGCAAATTCAGGAAGAATTAAGAACAATAATGGATGATTTTCAAGAGAGATATGGTTTTGTGAATATTGAGAACTTTTCAGAAAAAAGAGGGAGAAGCCTCTATCTAATTTCGCATATTTATCTTGATAAAGAGGTTCCCATTAAAACTCTGGATAGGATAAGAAAAGAAATGGTAAGAGCAATTAAA
>Ga0265294_10006605_pt1 | contig 13883 bp, 18 predicted proteins | sample MunlanPumphouse3_FD_192504 | JGI IMG/M metagenome (GOLD analysis project Ga0265294, IMG submission 192504) | Groundwater microbial communities from a municipal landfill in Southern Ontario, Canada - Pumphouse #3 | ecosystem: Environmental > Aquatic > Deep subsurface > Groundwater | place... | reverse complement strand
CCTGACTGTCCACATGAGCCCACACAGATTACGACCTTTGGATCAGGCATCTGCTCATAGACCCGTACAAGGCGATCCCTCATGTCATGCACCACAGGTCCTGTTACCAGCAGCACATCGGCATGCCTAGGCGAACCAACGAGTTTCACCCCCAATCTCTCAGGATCATAACGTGGTGTAAGGGAGCATACGATCTCGATATCACACCCATTGCATGAACCAGAGTTGAAATGGAAGACCCATAATGACCTGTTCAGAGATTTTGTAAGTTTCATCCAATTACCCCCACGATCACCAGTACAAGTGCAGCAGTTGCAATGAACCAGAGCACATAGTCATTGAGGATTCCTGAATGCAGCGGCACCACGCGGCTGTAATAGCCCTTGAGCGCCTCTGTGAAGCCCCAGTACATGTTGCCTGCCCTGATGTGGACCTCGCCCTTCTCTGGTTCAGCATTGCCTGAGAGATATGGCTTCACAGCCTCTGTATCCTTATGATAGGTCGATTCACCGCGTGCCCAGATCAGATATGAGATCAGCAGTGCTATCGCAAAGGCGACGACCCAGAGAAGTGGATCCCAGAATCCTGTGCCTGTCTGAAGTGACATTCTCAGATACCTCCAAGCACAGATTCAATATAGCCACTCTGGTCAATTAGCGCCCCGGCAGCCGGAGCGATCAGTATGTCAACGATCTGCTGCGGGAAGATGCCAAAGAGCACCACCAGGAGTGCAAGGATTCCCATACCTGCAAGCATGGGCCCTGGCACCTCCTTTACTTCCTCGTACTCAGGCAGTTTCGGCCCCATGAAGATCGAATGGAAGACCTTCACAAATGAGGCCAGAGTCAGAACTGAGACGACCATCGCAATGATCGAGAGCAATGGATTGAAGAGGAAGACAGACTCGTAGATCATCAGTTTGGATGCAAAACCATTGAATGGCGGAATGCCTGCAATCGCAAGTGCGCCGATGATGAAGAAGAGCATCGTCCACTTCATTGAGTGGCCAAGGCCACCGAGTTTGTTGAGATTGCGTGTCCCTGTCTGGTAGAAGATCGCCCCTGCCGTCAGGAAGAGGAGACCCTTGTACATCGCATGGTTGATGATATGGAAGATACCTCCCTCCATCGCCGTCAGACCAAAGAGTTTCATCATCTCAGGATCGCCGAGGACAGCAAGGCCCACACCGACACCAAGAAGCATATACCCGGTCTGCGAGACAGCATGATAGGCCATCAGCCTCTTGACATCCTTCTGCGGGATTGCCATCGTGACACCCACAAACATGGAGAGAACACCGAGAATTATCACAATCCAGCCGATTGTGACCCAGTTGAGTGCAACACCATAGAGTGTGAAGGCCACCCTGAAGACACCATACAGACTCGCCTGACTTGCAACAATCAGCAGGGCAGTGACAGCCGATGGCGCCATTGAGTAGGCGTCTGGTGTCCAGAAGTGCATTGGCACAGCCCCGGCCTTCATTGCCAGTGCGACAATGAGCATTACCAATGCCACCTGGTCAAGGAAGGTGAACTGCATCCTCTCTGCTATCATGGCGATATTGAGAGTGTCATACTGTCCATAGAGGAGAGCGACCGAGAAGAGCACCATCAGACCGCCAAGAGTTGAGATAACGGCGTATTTCAGACCGCCCTCGACAGCCAGACCCTTGTCGACCCTGTAGGCCACAAGGGCCGCACCTGCAAGTGAGTTGATCTCAAGGAAGACAAAGAAGTTGAAGATGTCTCCTGTGCAGACCATTCCGAGAATACCCACCAGCATGAGTATGAGGAGGGCATAGTAACCGTCCTTGCCGGTGCTCATCTTCTGACTCACAAGAGAGTAGAGAGTCACAGCAAAGGCCACGATGGAGGCCGATATCGCCATGAAGACGCTCATCGCATCCACAGTGAAGATAATCCTTATCGGGATGCCGCCTGAGTCGGCCGGTATTGAGAGTGAGGGTGCTGCCGCTCCGAAGGTATAGACCATGGTGCCGTTTGTCAGCACCTCAAAGCCCAGCACCAGGGAGATGGCGAGAGTGGCCGCCATAACAAGCAGCACCCAGGCGTTCCTGACAGTTCCGCTGATCCTGCCGAAGAGCGGTGTTGCGAAAGCACCGAGCATCGGCACTGCAAGCAGAAGAGCCGGCGAATTCTGGAGTATAATATCCTGAATCATCCTCTCAGCTTCCTCATCTTGCCTGCGTCAGCTGTGCCGTATTTTCTGTAGATAATCATCACAAAGGAGAGGAGCATCGCAGTGGTCGCAATGCCGATCACGATATTTGTAAGTGTCATCGCCTGCACAGTCGGCATGACCATCTGTGCATCAGGGGCATTTGTGAAGATTGGTGCAATGCCTCCGGCACGGTAACCGATGGCCACCAGCAGGAGGTTCACCCCTGCCTCCACAAGTGAGAGTCCCATGATCATCTTGACGAGGTTCCTCTTGAAAACCATCGTAACTATTCCGACCATGATGATGAGCCCTGCAACGATAAATGGCAGATTATAGAACATCTATGCGTCCTCCTGTATTCCCGAGAGCATAGAGAGGATGATGACGCCCATGGCCCCAAGCACCTCTATGCCGACGGCCAGATTCATGATTGGAATCACACCGCCTGTATTCAGGTCGCCGGGGTTTGGCCCGAAGGCGACCATGTCACCGAATATTGCGCCGCCATTCACGAGCCAGTTGCCAAAGAATGCGAAACCTGCTGTCAGTGCCAGCAGGGCAGTGAATATGAAGAGCAGAAGGCCAAGGGTCTCGCTGTTCTTGAGTGCACCGAGAGTTACCTTCTCTTTAAGGTCGGTGTATGAGTATGCCGCAAAGAGGAGCACAATCCCGGTAGCTATCACTGCTCCACCCTGGAAACCGCCTCCTGGCGTCAGGTGGCCGTGCATGACGATATAAAATCCATATATCAGGATAAATGGCAGTAGAACATTTGCCGTGGTTCTGACAATCCTACTCATATCCATATTCTTCATCCTCCCTGAGACGCCTGAAGATCAGACCTATACCAAGCACTGCGGTAAAGAGCACAGTCGCCTCGCCAAGGGTATCAAAACCCCTGAAATCGAAGACGATGTCTGTGACAATGTTGTTGCCGCCTGTCAGCACCTGGCCGTTCTCGACCATGTAGTCGTCCATGTCTGTGTATGCCGGATTTCCGAACTCAAGCCCGGTCATACAGAGAAGCATGCCTGCCGCAAATATGAGCAGGGCTGCATATGTCAGAATATTCTTCATTCTTCTTCTCCCTCCTCATTGCGCTCTGTTCCGCGGATGGCAATTATGTAGATGGCTGTTGTAAGACCAGCACCGATACCTGCCTCTGCTATGGCAACGTCAGGAGCCTGGAGTATGTAGAATTCCAGAGCCAGCAGGAAACTAAATACTGCAAATGCAATCGCGGCCGAGAGGAGATCACGGAGATATACCACAATCCCTGCTGAGATCATGAGGCCTGCCAGTACCAGACCATGCATTATCAGTTCAATCATTGCTTCACCTCAGATAGACGGTCAACCACGGCAGGTTCAGGTTTCTGTCCTGAACGGTGTGCCGCACGGGCGATGGCATGTGAACCTGTCGCATTTGTAAAGGCAAGTGCGAAGAGCGCAACCAGGGTGTGAATCGAGAGGTTGAGGTACTGGCCATCACCTGTAGACCAGAGTGAGGAGATTCCATAGATCACCACTGCCAGTGCAAGGAAGATCGTCCCGAAGGTCGTTGTCAGGGTCTCTGCATGCAGTCTTGTATATACATCAGGGAATCTCAGTATGCCAATAATTCCAAGGGCATTGAAGAGAAGACCGATTGCAACACAGACCATTATCAGTGTATCAGCTATCATCAGTCCATCTCACCTCCGATGTACTTTGCCAGGTAGAGGTTACCCACAAAGGAGAGGAGGGCGTAGATGATGGCCACATCCACAAAGACGACCTGCCTGTAGAAGACAGCCAGCAGGATCATGGCCGCTACTGTCAGGGTATTGATGGCATCAAGTGCGACCACCCTGTCAGGTGCGGTAGGACCAAGATACAGCCTGATCATTGCAAGAAGGATCAGGACAACAAGCCCTGCGATTGCAATCATCCATATGTCAGTCATTCGGCAATCCTCCGGATCCACTCTGGAAAACTGAAATGAGAAAAGATATCGCTGTCTTCACAGATCTTCTTCTTTGCGGCCTCATCACTGACATTGAGCATATGCACAAAGAAGTCACCAGTCTTATCATCCACATCCACAGTCAGGGTGCCAGGTGTGAGGGTGATCGAGTTTGCCAGCATCAGAACACCGAGGTCTGTCTTCAGACCCGGGGAGATGCGGACAATACCGGGTCTTATATTCCCGGAAATCACCCTGTACGCCACATCCAGATTTGCTTTTGTCATCTCAAGGAAGAACGGGATGATGATATAGAATATACCAGTCAGCCATCTGACAGGGTTTGCCATCCTGAAATTTCCGCTCTGGCAAAAGAATCTCCCTGATATACATGCGACGATAAGGGCAAGTATCCCCCCTGTGATCAACTCATATGAAGACCACAGCCCAAGGATATCACCACTTCCTGCACTAAGCAGCAGATATACCAGGAAGGCAAAAATTGCAGTTACTATTATCTGAATCATAGAATCACCAGACAGAGGCCTGTCATATCCCCCTGAAGAGTTTTGGAAAGAGTTCATACACACACATCACACGACCTCATAGGTTTATATGACTCAGAATGTCAAATCAGACATATCTGAATTCATAATGATTAATCGTGTGGTATCAGATAATTTAACCTTTGTGAATCAGACATAGAAATCCAACCTGATTAAAGAGAGATTTATGGCCCTGAATAATATCCATAAAGATCCCCTGTCACGGAATTAATCCGGGCCCTCACTCATTACAACCCTTTTTATCCATTCATCAACAAAAATGTAGCAAATGCGCCTTTCATATCTTGGGAAATTAATGCTGCACTGGTGTGATGAGTGTCATACGCCGGTTCTGGGGAAGGCCTGTGCATGCGGTGCCGCCACACGGAGTGTACCTGTCACGCCTCCAGGGGATATCCGCCCTGCCTTTGCGTCTGACTGCAAACATATCAACAAAATCTTTGAAGAGCACTTTGGTGTACCTCTCATACCTGAAGGCCACCCTGTTGTACTTAACAAGGTGCCTGACGCCGACAGGATGGAAGAGGTGGTCATGGGCGGCGCTGTGGTGTGTGCCATCAGATATCTGCCTGATGAAGCCCGCTGGGAGATCCTGCCCCGTCCTGCCGCGGCTCTGTATGCCAGACCTGTACGCGGGTATGTGGTGATTGACAATGGTGCTGTGGAGTTCATCAGGAAAGGTGCAAGTGTGCTTGCTCCGGGTCTGATTAAGGTTGAAGCTTCTGTCAGAACAGGCGACCAGGTATTTATCTTTGATCAGGACGGAAGATGTGTTGCTGTTGGCCGTGCGAAGGTCGATGCCGCTGAAGCAGGGACCATGGAACGCGGTGTGATCGTCAAGACCAGAAAGAGCAGTAAGGCGACATGCCTGCCAGGAGAGGCCTCATGGAAGGATGTGGTACAGGCAAATGAGACAATTCTTCAAAGCCGGGAGGCAGAGGCGATCGGATTTGTCAGAAGTGTGGCTGAGAGGAACCCAATGCCCATGAATGTCTCATACTCTGGCGGGAAGGACAGTCTTGCCACACTCCTGATTGTACATAAGGCTCTTGGCAAAATACCGATGCTCTTCTCTGATACTGGTCTCGAGTTCCCTGAGACATATGAGAATGTCAGAACCGTCGCATCCAGATATGGCCTTGAGCTGATCACAACCGGGGGTAAGGAAAACTTCACCAGTAAATTCGCGGTTGAGGGCCCTCCTTCAGTGGACTTCCGCTGGTGCTGCAAGGCCTGTAAACTTCAGCCTGTAAAGGAGCTCATCTCCGAACGCTGGGGAGAGTGTCTCTCTTTCATCGGGCAGAGGAAGTATGAATCATTTGCACGCATGAAGAGCCCGCGGGTCTGGAAGAACAAATATGTCCAGGTGCAGCTCTCAGCGGCTCCGATTCAGCACTGGACTGCCATGCATGTCTTCCTGTATCTCTTCAGGGAAGAGGCCCCCTACAACATCCTCTATGAGGAGAGGATCGACAGGATCGGCTGTTTCATGTGCCCGTCCAGTGACAGGGCGACTTTTGAGCTGATAAAAAGGGACTACCCTGATCTCTGGGATTCCTGGAGAGAGGCACTGGGTTCATGGCAGAAGGAGCACGACCTGCCTGATGAGTGGATCGAGAAGGATCTCTGGAGGAAGAGGGGCGATAATGAGGAAGACAACAGTAGCTATACTTGATTATGGTCTTGGTAACCTCCGCAGTGTAAGACGCGGTCTGGAGAGGGCAGGCGCCAGCACCTGTGTGACCTCTGATACAGAGGAGATCATGGCTTCTGATGGCGTTGTGATGCCAGGGGTGGGAGCATTCTCTGAGGGCATGGAGCAGCTTGGTGAAATGAGGGAGACTCTCATGGAATATGTACAGGCCCGCCCGGTTCTCGGGATCTGCCTTGGGATGCAGATGCTTCTTGAGTCCAGCGAGGAGAACGGCCTGCATGAGGGGCTTGCCCTTGTGCCCGGCAGAGTCCTGGGCTTTAAGGGCGTTCCTGGGATGAAGGTTCCGCACATGGGCTGGAACACAATTCAAATTACCCAGGAATCCCCCCTTTTTGAAGGCGTCCCAGAGGGTGCATATCTCTACTTTGTCCACTCCTACTACGCCGCGGCGCCTGCTGCAAACACCCTGACCTCAACAGACTATATCTGCCAATTCTCATCAGCAGTCGTAAATGGCAATGCCTACGGGGTGCAGTTCCACCCGGAAAAGAGTGGCAGTGCCGGTCTTAAGGTGCTTGAGAATTTTATCGGAATGCTCTGATCCCCGCGGGATTGGAGATACTGTTTTTTTAAGGGGCAGGGTGTGGTAGTCTGCATCCAGATCCTGCCCCAGCAAACCACATAATCTATCCTCCCTGACATCCCAAATATTTTTCAGGAGAATTTGATGAATAAAAGGCAAGAACCCGTCGCGAACGACGAAGTCATCCAGACAATCATCGGACACCCAGGGGTCTGTGACAGGGTGAGAAAATGAAGATCATCGGGATCTCCGGGAGCCCTCGGGCAGGTGGGAACACTGATACGCTGCTCAGGGCTTTGCTTGCGGGTGCGGCCTCAGAGGGGGCTGAGACAGAGGCTGTGTACCTCCATGACTACATCATCACCCCCTGCACTGGCTGCGAGCGCTGCAGAAAGGACCTCACATGCACCAGGTTCTTCGATGGCATGCACCTCCTCTATCCAAAGATAGAAACCGCTGATGGCCTTATCCTTGGTTCACCAACCTACAACTACAACATTACGCCTGTTATGAAGGCTTTCATCGACCGTCTCTATCCGTACTATCGGTTCTCCGCAGAACGCCCTGGCCCTTATTCGAGCTATTTTCAGGATCGTGGCAGAAAGGCGCTGGTCTTCTCGGTGGCCGAACAAACGAACCCTTCAGAGAGGGGATTTGCGATCAAAGCGATGCAGTGGCCACTCGAGGCGCTGGGCTTCGAGGTGACGGAAACCCTGCCGGCCGAGGGTTACTTCCAGAAGGGTGCAGTCGCACAGGACCCGGCCATGCAGGAGAGAGCACGGGAGGCCGGCAGGCGGTTTGCCCGTGGGTTTGTGTGAATGGCTTCCCCCTGACTGAGTCTCAGATTCATCTCAGGGATTCCTGGAGAGGGCGGGCGCCAGCACATGTGTGACCTCTGATACAGAGGAGATCATGGCCTCTGATGGTGTGGTGATGCCAGGGATCGGAGCATTCTCTGAGGGCATGGAGCAGCTCGGCGGGATGAGGGAGACCCTCATGGAGCATGTACAGGCCCGGCCTGTCCTTGGGATGCAGATGCTCCTTGAGTCAAGTGAGGAGAATGGTCTGCATGAGGGACTTGGCCTTGTGCCTGGCAGAGTGCTGGGATGAAAGTTCCGCACATGGGCTGGAACAGGATTCAGATTACCCAGGACTCCCCCAGGGTGCATATCTCTACTTTGTCCACTCCCACTACGCCACGGCGCCTGCCGCAAACACCCTGACCTCAACAGAGTATATCTGCCAATTCTCATCAGCAGTTGCAAATGGCAATGCCTATGGGGTGCAGTTTCACCCGGAAAAGAGTGGCAGTGCCGACCTTAAGGTGTTCGGGAATTTTATTGGTATGCTCTGATCCCCGCGGGATTGGAGATGCTGAGTTTTGGCAATGTAAATTTAAAAAAGAAATTTAGTTGAGAGATGAAATATCCAGACCATCTGAAGGAACTGAGATTAACCTCTCCTGAATTCACAATTATTACACCGGCTACATGGCGGCAATTTTTTGTCATTTTTGTCGAGGTGAAGGTCTTCACCACATTTAAGGCAGACATACTTGCCTCTTCCAGGTTTTTCGCCACATTTGTATGACATATATAGATCATATCTGGCTTATACCATAATTATGATCATTATATTTCTGAAGCAAATTATTGACCTATTAATGTTAAGTTTATTTTCTGGGGCTGTCTGTGTGCTTCAGGCCAATAAAATTAAAAAAAGCGACTTAATATTATGTATGACTCTTCAGCCCCATACAACTCACACATCAGCAAATCAATAGACGCATCGAGGGTATCAACACACAGTTTCAGAATCAACTCCTCGCGACTTAGGTTTGCATCTTCAAGGATTCGGTGGAGAGGGCTTCCCCTGCCTATAGAACTGATCCAAACAATAATCAGGGAAACTTAGCACTTCCAACCGTCATCATAGGCATCTAATTCTATTTTGCCGACCAAAACATCGGGATTCCTCTTTGTTTGTCTCTGTCTTTCTTCACACTGGATAGCCAGAGATAAATAAATTAAAGCAGAACGAGCAAGTTTAAGCAATTTTAATGTTATTTATTCAAATTCATTCTGATGACGTGAATAGGCCAACGTATCAATAAGCCCTTTTAAAATAGGATCATCCTCATCAGGCCTTCTCCAGAATCCAAGATGCAGTTTCAGATACTTATGCTCAAGGTGATTTCGTATATCAGACATGTCTTTTGCATCTGGTTCAATTGAATTCCTGAACTCGGCTTTTTTCTCATAGAAATCTTTACTCAGCCAGAATAGAGCACGGAGAGGCAGGTTATCCTTATGATGAAAATTATCTCTCAAATGTTTACGATTATTGTCCTTATACCAGAGTGTTCTGAAATTCACCCTGTGTTCACGGATTCCCAGACCCAGATATTTATTCAGGAAGAAGGCAATTTTATCAAACAGCGAATACGTCGTTCGATATGCCATTTTCACTTTTTCAACTGATAAACCATAGGACGGATAGTCCAGAGTGTTATAAAGACGGACATCCTTATCAGAAAAATGGGGATCTTTTTCGTTTAACCCTTCATAGTAAAGATATCTGGCTGAAACAAATTCCTGCTTCATCTGATTGAAGAATCCATGGTAGTAAGGTCCTTCATCAATACCCACCACGATCGAAGGCACAGAAAGAATATCCCGCGCCCCGATAGGGTAGGGCCCAAGATCATTCAGGGGGTTGAGAAATAATCTGTTGTTCAAACACCATCTTCGATATTTCACTTCAGGTTCGGAATCACCCAGAGAAAATGAATTTAAATCAACATCTGAAGAGAGAAATTCATGAGAAGACATTTTTTCAATACTCTCGACATCCTTCTCGAACCACTCCCTTACCTTAATTTCAAGGTTGCCTTCCAACGCTTTTTTTAACAACAGGTACGCCTGTTTGATGAAGACTCCTCTGTGACCGTCATCATAGAGATCCTGGGAATAACCCAGAAGACTCTGCGCATTTGTACCTAAGGCCATTACAAATAACGGATCTATTTCTAAAGCCTTATCCCGATATTCAATCCCTTCAGCAACTCTGCCAATCTCACACAGAAAGTTTCCGTAGTTTGTCCAGACCTCGCACTGCCTCAGCGGAGTTAAGGCAGCCGCCCCTCCGGGTTTGCATGGAAAACCGTACTTGATTGCCAGGCGGATATGAATAATCTCATTCTCAATTTCTTCCTGATTCCACTCCCATTCCTGAGAAAAAGTTTTTCTTTGCAAATTTCGTCGATTAGACCAGGCATTAGCCAGAAAGTAATGAATAAGTGCCTTCTTCTCCTTTGTAAGGTCTTTTTGGAGAAACTCATCAGCAAGTGACAATGCGTGGTCTATCCCATCGATTCTTTCGAAATCCAGAGATAAATCGATCAAATTGCCGATAATATCCAGGGTTTCATCATCAGAGTGAGACTCTAATGATTGAATGGCAAGTAGCGAATCAAAATCTTCTTTGTAATTTGTCATATTACACACGAATCCTGGTTGTTGTCAATATCATCATTGGATTGAATGTTCTATGGTCGTGATCTCATTTGAAATAGGCTGGCATGACAAATCAAGATTAAAACCCTTTTTATGTGCCGATAAATATATGGATTTTTATCAGACTCTGTTGAAAATGCCAACAATATTTTTCATAGGAAACCCGCAGATATAGGCAGGGGGGCTCAGGCACCCCACGGCCTCCGGGCGTGAGGTCCGGTTAAATCTACGATTTAACTCGGCCGCTCCCCGCCAGCCCTCAAAACACTCCGTGTTTTTCGAACTCGTTTCACTCGTTCCTTGAAGATGCAAGCATCTTATCGAGTTCGCTCAGCTCACTCCTGGCCTCGGGATAGTCCCCCTGTTAGGTATATGTCCCCAGAGGCGGGCGTGGGATTACAAAAGATAAATTAAGGCGACTATTGACAAACTCCAGCCCTTTGCCGCCGGCGTCCCTGGAAAAAAAGAGAAAACAGGCCTGATTCAGAGCAGACCCGGGGCACGGGTTCTGAAACGCTGCCAGAGCACACGTCCAAGCACCCTGAAGGTGTAATCAAGTTCCTCAAATCCTGGAATCGAGTTCTCATGCAGGATGCGGCGACCGCGTTCCATTGACTCCCCGCCAAGAAGGGTAGCGATAACACGCTTCTCTGTCATACCAGATAATTTGAGGATCTGGTTTGCGAGATCCTCTGAACTCAACACCAGATTCGGGAAACCCACAATAAAGGCCATGTCCCAGAGATCATCATACTTTGCAAGCACCTCAAAGGTCTGCTCAAACCTCTTCTCAGTGGCATCGCCAAGAAGATCAATTGGGTTGCCTTTGTTCCAGAAATCAGGCAGGAACAAGTTCATCTCATCGATCATCTCCTGTGGAAGGTTGACGATCTCTATACCATATCTCTCTGCATAGTCAGAGGAGAGCACAGCAAAACCACCCGCATTTGTGACCACAACAGCACGGGTTCCCTTTGGATACCTCTTGGGGTGTGAAAGGAATTCTGCGGTAAGGAAGGCCCCTGTCAGGGTATGAACTGTGATTACACCAGCGCGGCGGAAGGCCTCCACATATACATCATATGAGCCAGAGAGAGAACCTGTATGGGACGATGCTGCCTCCTGGCCTCTCTGGGATGAGCCAGACTTGATGGCAATGACAGGCTTGGTCCTGGTGACCTCACTGACCACATCCATGAATGCCTTACCGTCCTGTATCTCCTCAACATAGAGAATGACAGCCTTTGTATTCTCGTCCGTCTCCACCCACCTGAGATAGTCGATGAAGTCAAGATCAGACTGGTTGCCAACGGAGACAACAGCCGAGAAGCCAATATCCTTCTTCAGACTCATATCAACCACAGTATTGATGATAGCGCCACTCTGGGATATGAATGCTATATTGCCAGACCTCGGGGACTGGTGAACATAGGTTGTATCGATCCCACGTGGCGGCACTATAAGACCAAGACAGTTCGGCCCGATGATACGGGTACCATAACTCCTGGCGATCTGGACAACACGCTCCTCAAGCACCCTGCCACCCTCACCCATCTCCTTGAAACCGGCAGTGATGATGACCACCATGGGTATGCCCTTCTGACCGCATTCCTCAATGACAGCCGGCACATGAATAGCCGGAACTGTGATGACAGCCATATCCACAGGAGCATTGATATCCATCACAGAATTGTAGGCCTTGATGCCCTGAATTTCAGAACGCTTGTTGTTCACTGGATATAGCTGACCAGGGAAGTGCAGGAGGTTGTGCATGACAGCATATCCCATCTTGCCTTTTTCCTGCGAGGCACCGATTACAGCCACAGAACGTGGGTTGAAGTATTCAATCGGCAGAGTAGGGCGAACCTCAGGAGTCTCCTCCTTTACTTCATCTGACATGATGACACGGGTGTCCACCGCACAGGCACCTGATTCATATAGACGCAGAGGGTTGATGTCAAATTCTCTGACATTCACACTCTCCTCAAAGAAACGGCAGACATCCATGAGAATCTCAACAAGAGCCTCCTCATCACGTGGTCTGGAGCCACGGTAACCAGAGATAAGAGGGTATCCTTTAATCTCGCGCACCATCTGCCTGATATCATCCTCTGTGATTGGGAGGATACGCAGGGTGACATCCTTCATCAACTCGACAAGTGTACCACCAATACCAAAGGTGATCACCTTGCCAAAGGTGGGATCCGTCTTTCCACCGATAATAAGTTCAAGGCCGGGCTCTGCCTGTTCTTCGACAATAACCCCTTTTATCTCGGCATCGGAATTATACTCCTTTGCTCCGGCAGTGATCCTGTTAAAAGCACCCTGTGCAGCTTCTTTACTGCCCACACTGGTAACCACACCCCCTGCATCACTCTTATGAATGATCTGCGGGGAGACGATCTTCATAACAACCGGAAAACCAATGCTCTCCGCGACACTGCCAGCCTTCTCAGCTGATTTTACAATCTTATATTTTGGGGCAGGAATGCCGAATTTGCTCAGGAGATCGTAGCCCTCTGCCTCACTTAACATCCACTCAGTCATCTTGTATCCTCATTTTAAACTCATATTGCGCCCACAATGGATCTTAGCCATGCATAAGAGCCGCAATAAATTAATCTCGTTGATTGACGAACCCATGTTCGTTCGGGAATCTGTTACACATAATTGAACCAATTCATTGATAAAATTTTGTAATTGTTAATCATGTATAATCTGGATACACATATTACAATAAACTGTCCTGAGCAGAGTTGTGGATATTCCACTCTCACTAGACCCAAGACCTGTGGGGCATCAGAATATCTCAACCAATATCATTATTAATCATGTAGAATACAGGTAAGAGACGATGACAGAAATTAGTGGGAAGCCATCTGAGAGAAAAGACGTCCTCCTGCCAGATCCTGAATACTGTGATCAGGCACTGATCAGGGACTATGATTCTGCATACCAGGATTTTCTCAGGGATCCTGACCATTTCTGGAGCCTTATTGCTTCAGATCTCCTGTGGTTCAAACCCTGGGATCATGTAAAGGAATGGAATATCCCATTCGCACGCTGGTTCGTAAACGCAAAACTCAATGTCACATACAACTGCCTTGAACGCCACCTCAAGAACAACAGACGTAACAAGGTGGCGATCTTCTGGCAGGGCGAGAATGGCGACCAGAAGATCTACACATATTACCGCCTCTACAGGGATGTGATGAAACTGGCAAATGGTCTGCGGAGTCTGGGTCTTGAGAAGGGTGACAAGGTCTGCATCTACATGCCAACAGTGCCTGAACAGATCATCGCCATGCTTGCCTGTGCCCGTATTGGTGCTGTCCACAGTGTGGTCTTTGCAGGCTATGGTTCAGAGGCACTTAACCACCGGATAAATGGTGCAGAAGCAAAGATCATCATCACAGCTGATGCCTCAATGCGACGTG
>Ga0265294_10006604_pt1 | contig 13883 bp, 9 predicted proteins | sample MunlanPumphouse3_FD_192504 | JGI IMG/M metagenome (GOLD analysis project Ga0265294, IMG submission 192504) | Groundwater microbial communities from a municipal landfill in Southern Ontario, Canada - Pumphouse #3 | ecosystem: Environmental > Aquatic > Deep subsurface > Groundwater | place... | reverse complement strand
CCACGCCAGCATGCATCTAATTGAAGACCACGCACAAAATGCCGATATTCCTGTCAGATTTGCAGCATGCAAATTAGCCGAAGGCGATGAACAAATATTAGAGAGATTGAGGCTTGAAGAGAATGAGAAGGAACTGCTTGACCACTTGATCAAGCAAATGGAAGAAGAAAGAGGCCTGGACCAGGCTGCCGCCATCGCTGATATGCGCTTCAGCTTCATCAATGAGATTTGCTCTGCAACTGTAATTAAACCAAAAGAGAGCAAGGAGCACAAGAGAAGTATCAAGTTAGATAAAGTCCTGACCGGCAAATGGACCGCCATCCCAATGTTTATCACAATCATGGGATTGGTCTTTTGGCTGACTTTTAGTGTATTGGGAGTTTGGTTATCAGAACTTTTGGATTCAGGAATAGGATGGTTGACGGCCATCACCGACGCAGGCCTTACCGCATATCAACTCAATCCTGTAGTGCAATCTCTCATAATAGACGGCGTTTTTGCGGGTGTGGGCAGTGTTCTGAGCTTCCTGCCTTATATTGTGGTGTTGTTTTTCTTCCTTTCCATCCTGGAAGACAGTGGGTACATGGCCCGTGTCGCTTTCGTTATGGACAAGTTGCTCCGCAAAATAGGTCTTTCAGGGCGAAGTATCGTACCTATGCTCATCGGTTTCGGATGTACGGTACCGGGGGTCATGGCAAGTAGAACTCTTCCTTCTGAAAGAGACCGTAAGATGACTATTCTTTTAACCCCTTACATGAGTTGTTCCGCTAAGGTTCCGATATTTGCGCTATTCTCTGAACTGTTTTTCCCTAAGCACGCGGCTCTCGTGATGATTTCTCTCTATGTACTTGGCATCCTGATAGGTATTTTGGTGGCATTCCTCTTCAGAAAGACGATATTCAGAGGATCTCCGGTTCCGTTCGTTATGGAACTTCCCAATTATCGTATGCCCGGCGCCAAAAATGTGGGATTGCTACTGTGGGATAAGGCTAAAGACTTTATTACCAGAGCGTTTACCGTAATATTTATTGCTACCATCATCATTTGGTGTCTTCAAACTTTTGATTTGAGACTCAATGTAGTGACTGATTCTCAAAACAGTATCCTCGCAATCCTTGCCGGCTTAATAGCTCCCGTCTTTGGACCTCTCGGGTTTGCCGACTGGAAAATTTCGACAGCTCTGATTACAGGCTTTATGGCCAAAGAAAGCGTAGTATCCACATTGACAGTCCTTCTTGGCGGTACCACAACGGCTTTGACCGCTATGCTCACACCGCTGTCTGCCTTTGTGCTTTTAGTATTTATCCTGCTATATACTCCATGTGTAGCCGCAATTTCTTCAGTAAAACGGGAGTTGGGCTGGAAATGGGCTGTATTCGTTGTAGTCGGACAATGTATTATTGCATGGGTTGTCGCATACGGCGTACACATGGCAGGAACATTGCTCGGGGCTGTATAATAATGTCTTCTGTTTATGAATTTGTTCAGTATTATAGTTCTGATCGTACTGTGTGTCTCTGTTTTCTTCGCCTTGAGAGCCATTTTTGTCAAGAAGAAAGGACGTTGCGGAGGTAATTGTGCCGGATGTCCGTTAAGCGATACCTGCTCAAAGAAAGATCAACAGCCGGAGGTCTGACAGTCAGCTATTTCGCCGACTTCGGCTTGTGTAAACTCAATAAGATCCAAAGGTGCTATTTTAAATTGCAGGCCGCGAATGCCCGCACTGATATAGATTGTATCAAAAGATGTTGCAGTAACATGCAAATAAGTCGGATACTTGCGCTTCATCCCTATCGGGGAACAACCGCCGCGAATATATCCTGTCACACTGAGCAACTCCTTCATTGGAATCATTTCTATCTTTTTATTGCCTGAAAGCCGCGCTGCGGCCTTGAGATCAACTTCCATATTGCCGGGTACTACACATACAATGTATCCCGTCTTATCTCCATGCAAGACCAGTGTCTTAAAAACACGCTCGATCGGCTCACAAAGTTGATTTGCCACATGTTGAGCGGCAAGATTCTGATCATCAACCATATAAGGCACCAATTCGTATTCGACTTTAGCCCTGTCCAACAATCTTGCAGCATTTGTCTTCTCTATGTTCTTCTGAAACTGCTTCATACTCCTGTTATCCTTATCGCAAAGATACTATGAATTTCCATTCAGAGACTTTCCTCTCGGAATTGTTTTGGGGATTTGCCTGTACGGGCACGAAAGTAACTGCCGAAAAAAGACTGATTGGAAAAATTCAACTCACACGCAACCTGCTGCACGGTCATATCGGTATTAGCCAAAAGAAGTTTGGCATTCAGGATAGTAATGTTTGCGATCCATGTTGAAGCGCTGATGCCCGAAACGTTGTTTACACTACTTGACAGATAGCGCGGCGTAACACAAAGTTTATCGGCATAATATCCAACTTCGCGACTTATTTTGTAATCCTGTGAAAGTAGCGTACGGAAACGTCTAAACAATAAGTCCTGTAACTTTGCCGGCTGTTTGGCAACAGGCTCTATTTCGCCGTAAATACCCGCAATATAGTAGCAAATAGAGATAATTACCGACTTGCATATTTCATCTCTGAAAGAATGTGAAGAGAGCGCTGAAGCCTCTTTAAGCATCCTACAGCCCTCAGCAACATATTGCTGTTGTATATTGGTAAGTGGAATGCATGGATTTTCGTAAATACACATATAAAGCCTTACGCTGTTGGAAATTTTGATATTTGATAATATGTCAACACAACTCGCGCAAATGTGAGCGCGAAAATCATTGCTTCGACGCAGGGTCTGAAGTGTAGATTGTGGAAACACTATAACCATATCACCGCTGTGTAGCGTGTATGTAAAATTGTCAATCATAAGCACGCAATTTCCCTCCTTACAGAGGCAAAAGCCACAATCCGTTACTTTTCGCGGCTTCGGATGGGTTCCGAAAACATCGTTTACATCGCCATCAATGTCGCACTGTATAAAAAAATCATCACTCTTGGCAGTGTCGGATATCGACAAAATATCTACATTTTTTCTCATATTAATTATTGAATTTATTCATCAATTCATTGCAAATATATCTACTGATTCGCAAATTATTATGTATTTTTTGAACAATTATTCATTTTTAAGTAATTCAAAATACAATTTGAACAATATCGAATATGGCATAAACATACCTTTGCCGAAAAAATATGAAATACAAAATTACGTATATGATAATTGAAAAACAGAGTATCGCAGCTATCGCAGTAACATTGATTGCGATAATGGCAACCGGTTGTATTAATCACTCTACACAGAGCGAGAAGAAGATCATTCCGGTAGAAACAGAAAAAGTAGAAATTTACAGTGGAGACCGCACAAACACGTATTACGGAAAAGTCCGACCGGCAGATAATGCCGATTTGGCATTCAAGGTGAGCGGTCAAATTTTAAAAATAGCAGTTAAGGAGGGGCAGTACGTACACAGCGGGGATCTTTTGGCCGAGATTGACCCACGCGATTACAAAATTCAACTCTCTGCAACTGAAGCTGAATACAGCCAAATCAAAGCCGAAGCCGATCGTGTTATTGAGCTTCACAACCGTGGAAGTGTTGCGCAAAGTGACTATGAAAAAGCAGTTTATGGCCTTCAACAAATTGAAGCCAAACTCAATGCTCACCGAAATGCCCTGGCTGACACAAAACTCAAAGCACCGTTCGACGGCTATGTTCAAAAGCTCAATTACACAAAAGGAGAGACTGTTGGGGCAGGATATCCCGTAGTCGTACTATATAATAATTCCACACTCGAAGTAGTCATTCATATTCCAAACGAAGAATACGAACGGCGCAATGATTTCAAGTCATTTAATGCGACCATCGGCAATACAGCAACTCCTTTAACACTGATCTCAATTCAACCGCAAGCCAATCTGAACCAATTATTTGCCGTAAGGCTAAAAGTTGCCAACGGAAACAAAAATATCGTTGCAGGGATGGTTGCAACTGTTGTAATTGATTACAAAACTGATGCTGAAACACGGCTTAGCGTGCCTTTGACAGCTATTGTCAGACAAGATGATGGATGCAAAGTCTGGATAGTGGATAATGACAACACTCTTTCATTACGTGCAATACGGACAGGTAAAGTATGTTCTAACGGGCATGTTATCGTAGAGGGTGAAATAGCTGAAGGTGAATCAGTAGTTATCGGTGGGGTACATTCTCTTAACGAGGGAGATAAAGTACGGCCATTGCCACACTCGTCAGAAACTAACATAGGAGGATTATTGTAATGGACATAAGTAAATGGGCTTTACACAATAAAAAACTGATTTACTTTTTAGTTGCAGTTTTAGCCATTGGGGGCTGCTGGTCAATTTATGATATCAGCAAGCTTGAAGATCCTGAGCTACGTCCTGTAATAGCCTCTGTAGCAACCGTATATCCAGGAGCATCAGCTCATCAGATTGAAATGGAAGTTACAGATCCTCTCGAAAAGGCCATACGGACTATGGGCAATATAGAGACCTTAGAAAGTTCGTCTCTAAACAATCTTTCGATTATTTACATCACACTGAAGACCAATACTCCTCAAAGTAAAGTTGATGCAGAATGGACGCGTTTGCGCGAGAAAGTAGAAGATGCATCCGGAAAGTTACCGTCAGGCTGTAATGCTCCACAGGTAATATCAAGTTACAGTGATGTCTACGGATTGTTTTACGCTGTAACCAACGACGGTTACAACGAAACTGAATTCAACAACTATTTGGCACTCGCACAGCGTGAAGTGGAGAATATTAACGGCGTTAAATTTGTAACGCTTTACGGTCAGCGCCAGGAAACAATAGATATTTGTATAGACGAAGCCCGCATGTCCAATCTCGGAGTCCTGCCTGCCGAAGTGCTTGCAACAATAGACGGCCAGCACAAAACGGTTTATGCCGGCAACTATGAGAGTAATGATCAGCGTTTGAGAGTAAATATTGATAACAGATACACTACCGCCGAAGACATTCGCAATCTGATTATCTGCGGACATGAAGAAGATAATATGCGCCTTGACGATGTCTCCGATATTGTTGAAGGGTATGCATCCCCGAGACGCAATGGGATGACTTTTGACGGAGTAGATGCGGTTGGATTTTCAATCGCAGTTGATACCAAAGCCGATATCACCAAAATAGGCAAGAAAGTCGAAAAGCGCTTGGCTGCACTTGAAGGGGATCGTATCCCTGCCGGCATCAAATTCAATAAGGTATTCTTTCAATCGGATCGTGTCAATGAGTCACTCGGAAAATTTGCCAGGAATCTTATAGAATCAATTATAATTGTCGTTGGCGTATTGATGCTTACAATGGGCTTTCGAAGTGGGTCAATTTTAGGCTTTTGCCTGCTGATAACCGTCCTGGGATCATTTCTGATGCTCAATTTTACAGGTGGAGCTGCACAGCGTGTTTCTATCGGTTCTTTTATATTGGCAATGGGGATGTTGGTAGATAATGCGATTGTTATAATTGATGGCATATTGGTTGATTTGCGAAAAGGCAAGCCGCGCGAAGAGGCACTTACTTCCATCGGTCGCAAGACGGCAATGCCTCTTTTGGGTGCCACCGTTGTGGCGATAGTAGCATTTCTACCTGTATATTTATCGCCGGATATGGCAGGCACCTACTTGAAAGACCTGTTTATAGTCTTGGCAGTATCATTGCTGCTGAGTTGGCTGTTGGCACTAACTTTTGTCCCGATTGTCGCAGACAAAATGCTGAAAGTAAAGCCTGAAGATGTGGGTAAAGATCAGTATGGCAATAAATTCTATCGAATGTTCAGTCGCCTTATCAGTTGGACTTTACGCTACCGCTGGCTTACAGTCTTAATGGCCTGTGTTCTGCTGTGCGGTTCACTGTACGGCTACCGCTATCTAAGGCAGGGGTTCTTTCCGGACATGAGCTACAACCAACTGTACGTCGAATACACACTGCCGGAAGGCACTTCATCCGTACGTACAGAGAGAGACCTGAAAGAATTAAGCAACTATCTGTTACAGCAACCTGACATTGTCCACGTAACTACTTCACTTGGAGGAACTCCATCCCGCTACAATCTTGTACGCTCAATTGCCGAACCTTCAATGTCGTATGGAGAGTTGATCGTTGATTACACTTCTCAGAAAAAACTTGTGTCAAACATAGATGAGTTGCAGAATTATCTTAACGAGAATTATCCGCGAGCTTACGCACGAGTGAAACGTTATAATTTGATGTATAAGAAATTTCAGATTGAAGCACGTTTCTCAGGTCCGGACCCCGCCATCCTGCGCAATTTGACGGCTCAGGCGGAAAAGATTATGCGAAAAAATAATAAGGTCAAAATGGTAACAAACAATTGGCAGCAGCCATCTCCAATGATTAATGTCGCATATTCACAGCCTGTTGCCCGTGAGTTGGGATTGTCGAGAAGTGACGTCGGTCTGTCTGTGTTGGCAGCTACTGATGGAATACCTATTGGCACACTCTATGACGGAACACATACAAAACAGATTAATGTCAGGTGTGTAAACAGTGAAGGTGGAGATATTGCTGCACTTGACAATATTCCGGTATTTGGGACTTTGCCTTCTCTAAACGGAATCAACGAGGATGCCGTAAAGGGTTATATGGCAGGCATCGTCAAGAAATCGGATATCGTTGAGAGCTTGACGCGTACAGTACCTCTAAGCGAAGTTGCAGACAGCATTACCCTCTCGTGGGAAGAACCTGTTGTGAGACGATACAATGGACAGCGCTCCATTTGTGCACAGTGTGATGTTGCTGCGGGCGAAAGTGTCGAGACCGCACGTCGTTCTCTTATCCATGATATAGAGTCTATCCAACTACCTGATGGGTATTCATTTGAATGGGGAGGCGAACACTATGCAAGCACACAATCCACACGATTTCTCTTCGCCACATATCCATTTGCCATTATTTTGATGATCACCATCTTAATCATGCTATTCGGAGATTATAAGAAGCCGTTGGTAATCATTTGCTCGATTCCATTTCTATTGGTGGGCGTTGTCACAGCATTTCTTGTAACTGACAAGACATTCGGATTTGTCGCTTTGATCGGTACGCTCGGTTTGGTCGGCATGATGATCAAAAACGGTGTTGTATTAATGGATGAAATCAAGCTGCAACTCGCAAGTGGTATGGAACCCGTTAAGGCAATTACCGGTGCCGCAACAAACAGATTCAGACCGGTAATGATGGCCTCAATTACAACAATTTTAGGCGTTATTCCGCTCTATTCCGATGACTTGTTCGGCCCAATGGCTGTAGCCATTATGGGTGGCCTGTTAATAGGAACTTTGGTCACGCTATTGCTGATACCAACTATATATGCCCTGTTTTTCCGTATCCGTAACAAAAATGAAAAAGTAAGTGATGAAAAATAATACGTTGCGAACAATAATATTCGCCATAATTGAAATTATAACTGTAAGCAATATTGCTGCCCAACCTCAACAACTAAGCCTCGAGGAGTGCCGTAATATGGCTATTGAAAGCAACACTATTGCCCGCAGGGCCGAACTCAACAGCCTGAAGGCAAAATATACGGTAAAAGCCGTTACCGCCAATTTTCTGCCACGTTTCAAGATTACGGGCTACTATGTCATGTCTAACTTAAAGTTGGAAGAGACTATTTCCGGAGGGTATCTGCCGACATACGTACCTGCTGCCGACGGTTCACTCCAACCCAATTTGATGACAATTGGGGGTCAACCCGTAATGATCAACGGAGAGCCTGTATTTAACCAATATGCCTACTTCCCTGACATTACCCTGTCGGCCAAATTTGACAATGCATATAACGCCGGCCTGTGTGTAGAACAGCCTATCTTTATGGGTGGAAAAATAGTAGCAGGCTATCGCATGTCAAAACACGGTGCCAAGTTGGCCGCAATAAACGAAGAATACTCTCAAGATGACATTCTTGTACGTACGGAAGATGCTTATTGGAAGTGCATTGAAGCTCGCGAAATGACAGAAGTGGCCAAGTCGTACCACGATGTTGTAGCCGAGTTCTACCGCAATATGCAAAATGCCGTAGAGGTTGGAATGCGCACCCCTAAAGATCTTGTGGCAGTTCAGTCCAAACTTAACGAGGCCGAATTAAACCTTGCAAGGGCAAATAATGCCGTGCGTCTATCGTCGATGAACCTTTGTTTCGTCATAGGCTTGCCACTCACGAGTGACATAGTTCTCACCGATACACTTGATGACAACCGCACTGTGACGTCAACAAACGATGTGGATGTCACAAACCGCAGCGAATACAGAATGCTCACCGAACAAGTTGCAATGAAAGGTGAAGAAGTTAAAATTGTCAGAGCAGATTATCTGCCGCAATTAGCGGTTGCAGGCTATTACGGATATACTAACGGCTTTCAGTTTAATGACACAAAAATGCTGGACCGCAGCACGCTTGCCGGAGTAGTTACCCTTTCTATTCCACTGTTTCACTGGGGAGAGGGCCACAATAAAATAAAAGTAGCAAAAGTTGAGAAAGAACTGTTACAGCTGCAACTTGATGAGGCTGCGCAGCAAATGATGTTGGAAGTCACTCAGGATGCAAACTTGCTTGATGAAAGTTGGCTTGAAGTACAACTTACCTCCACATCTTTAAAGCAAGCCGAGCAGAATCTCATTGACAGTCGTAATCGCTTTGAAGTGGGCAACGAGACACTGGCCGACCATCTGGAGGCACAGAGCCTGTGGCGAAATGCAAGTGCCGACTATGTTAAAGCCCTTGCAGCACTACGCCTGGCAGAAACCGGCTACCTTCGCTCCATCGGCAAACTGTAGTGCCTTATTGAAGAAATGATGCAATAAACAGAATAAGTAATTACATTTTTATAAATTTTACGGTATTTTTGTGACAGATTTTGCGTATTCAATCTGTTTGAATATCTTTGTGCCCGAAATTTGACAAGAGTAGAGAGATTATGTGAGGAGGGGAACGGGAGCGGTGTTATGGAAAGCGGTATGTCAAATTACTTCTACTTTCGGATACACAATATAATATATGGAGACAATCTATCTCTGCATCGTAATTATTCTGTTAATACTTGCCTGCTTCGATATTTGGGTGGGAGTCAGTAACGATGCCGTCAACTTTCTTAATTCTGCAATTGGCTCAAAAGCCGCATCTTACAAGGTAATTTTCGCTGTCGCATCCATCGGTGTCTTTATTGGGGCATCTATGAGTAATGGTATGATGGATGTAGCTCGACACGGAATCTTCCAACCTCAGTACTTCGCATTTAGTGAAATTATGTGCATACTGATGGGGGTAATCGTCACAGATATAGTGCTTATGGATGTTTTCAATTCTCTTGGAAGACCCACATCTACAACAGTGTCCCTGATATTTGAACTATTGGGCGCAACAGTAGCATTATCTCTGTATAAAACTGCGGCCGGTGATGGTTCAATTGCTTTCGCAGAAATGATCAATACGGATAAGGCTTTTTCCGTAATTCTCGCAATATTTGTTTCAGTCGCGATTGCCTTTTTCTTCGGAGCTTTGGTTCAATGGCTTGCAAGGTTGGTGTTTACTTTTAATTATAAGCGCAACTTAAAGTGGTTCATCGGAATATTCGGTGGTATTGCCGCAACGGCCATTGTTTACTTCATGCTCATCAAAGGTGTAAAAGACCTCTCTTTTATGACTCCTGAAAACAAACTTTGGGTTAATGAACACACTTCGCAAATCGTTCTCTACTGCCTTCTCGGATTTACGGTTTTGATGCAAATCCTACATATACTGAAGGTCAATGTCTTTAAGGTGATCGTCTTACTTGGAACTTTTGCTCTTGCCATGGCCTTCGCCGGCAATGACTTGGTTAACTTTATAGGAGTCCCTCTTACAGGCTATTCATCATTTCTTGACTATACTGCCAACGGTGCAGGGGTCGCTCCCGATGCCTATATGATGGATTCACTCAATGGCCCTGCAAACACACCAATTATTTTTCTCATTCTTGCAGGCCTTATGATGGTCATTTCGCTTGTCACTTCAAAGAAATCACACAATGTAGTCAAAACCTCTCTAAAGCTCTCCAGGCAGGAAGATGGAGATGAGATGTTCGGATCTTCACCTCTTGCCCGATACATAGTACGTGGATCCCAGTCAATCTCCAATGTTATTTTAAACATTACACCTCCAAAGGTCAAAAAGTGGGTGGACTCGCGATTTAATCAGGATGAAACGATAATGGAAGAAGGGGCTTCCTTCGACCTGGTGCGTGCTTCTGTCAATTTGGTACTGGCTGGTCTTCTTGTTGCTTTAGGCACATCCTTAAAATTACCTCTTTCAACCACTTATGTTACATTTATGGTAGCAATGGGTACATCTTTGGCAGACAGAGCGTGGGGACGGGAAAGTGCCGTTTTCCGCATTACAGGTGTGATTTCGGTTATCGGAGGATGGTTTATCACTGCAGGAGCCGCCTTTATTGTCAGCTTCGTCCTGGCAACTGCAATGCATTTTGGCGGTTTTGTGGTAATGATTCTGCTTGTAGCTTTGGCAATTGTGCTTCTGATAAAAAGTGCAATTCAATACAAGAAAAAGAAAAAAGAGGAAAAAGAAGATACTCTGTTCGATAAGATGATGTCTTCGGAAGATATTTCCAAAGTATGGCCGCTGCTGAGGCAACACGTCACTGAAAGCGTACCTTACCAGATTAATATTGTGGCAGACTCATATTTGCATGTGACCGAATCTTTGATCAACGAAGACTGGCGCGATATGCGACGTACCGTAGCAAAGATTGAGACGGCGCGCGAAAACTTTAAGAAGATTCGTCGTCGCGAATTGCTTGGGCTCCACCGTGCAGATCCTAATATTGTGCTGACTCAAAACACATGGTTTCACGTCCTCAGCAACAATACTTCACAGTTAATGTACAGCTTAAAGCGTATGTACGAGCCGTGTACTGAACATCTTGACAATAATTTTAATCCAATCCCTGATGAATGTTCCAAGGAGTTGCGTCCTATGCGAGACAAACTTATCACGCTGATGCAACGCTCTGCGGATATGGTTTTAAAGGCAGATTATACCGGATACGGGACACTGGTTGATGACATAGATTTTCTGAGAGTTGACATTGCTGCCGCTCAAGGTGCCCATGCCCACCGCATGCAGGAGAGTCTCAGCCGCGACAATATCAATATCTACACACTTTATATGAACACCTTGCAGGAATCGGGGCAATTGGCAGAGACATTGAAACATCTGCTTCGCGCTGCGCAAAACTTCCAAAAAGTGTAAATTTTTGAGATTATGAAAAGATTCATTTGTGTTACAGTAATACTTTTGAGCGCCGTTGCGCTCTTTGCACAGAAAAGAGAGATTCCGACCCTGCATTTTGCAGACAACGGAACATTTAAAATTGTTCAATTTACAGATCTTCACAACGCTCCCGCAAATCCTGCGAGTAAACATGGAATAGAGTGTATTGAGGCCGTGCTTGATGCCGAAAATCCTGACCTTATTATCTTTACCGGAGACTCGTTTTGGGGACCCCCTGCTCGTGAAGCAATGAATGATATTTTAGCACCTGTGCTGAAGAGGAAGATTCCTTATGCTTTCTGCTGGGGCAACCATGATCACGAACAGGACATGACTCGTGCCGAGATTCAGGAAATGATTGAAACTCAGCCTCTAAATTGCGGATTTACCGAGGATGGCATTCAAGGGTACAGCAACTTTGCACTTCCTGTGCTCCATTCTAAAGCCTCTTCTGCCGACATCATTCCCGCCTTTATACTCTATTGCTTCGATTCCCAGGCTTATTCCGAAGTTGAGGGTGTAAAAGGATACGGATGGATCCACCTGGACCAGATTGCCTGGTATGCCAGAGTCTCCTCTTTCTATGCTGATGCAAATGGTGGCCTGCCTGTTCCTGCGATGGCATTTTTCCATATCCCGTTACCTGAATATTTGGACGCAGTCCAGGCAGAGCCGGCTAAAATGGTCGGCTCCCGTATGGAGAGCGTGGCTGCGCCAAAATTAAATTCCGGACTCTTCGTTGCTTTCAAAGAACATGGAGACGTAATGGCTACATTTGTGGGACACGACCACGACAGCGACTTTGCAGTGGAGTGGTACGGTCTGTTGCTGGCTTACGGCAGATATTCCGGAGGGGACACCGTCTATAACAACCTCGCAGACGGTAGCGGTGCACGAGTCATAGTGATCAACGAATCTGAGCCTCGCACCTTCCGTACGTGGATTCGACTGATGGATGGACGTATCCAAAACGACATCATCTACCCCCGCGACTTCAGAGAGCGCAAGAAGTAGCTGCAAAGCACTGTACGCGCGCACTACGTTCACAAAAAAAAGACAGCCACCTGAATGACTGTCTCTTGGAGCGGAAAACGAGACTCGAACTCGCGACCCCGACCTTGGCAAGGTCGTGCTCTACCAACTGAGCTATTTCCGCAAATTTGCTCCGCCTATTTGCGTTTGGGATGACAAAGATAGGAACATTTTTTTATACGACAAAAAAATCTTTACTCTCGTCAAGAATCTTATCAAACAACCGTTCAAATTAGGCGGTCTATGATTTATATTACAGTATCAAACTCTTTGAGGAATCTGACATCATTTTCGAAATAATGTCTAAGGTCCTTGACCTGCCATTTAAGCATGGCAATACGCTCAATACCCATTCCGAAAGCGAAACCGCTATAGACCTTACTGTCTATACCCGAAGCCTCAAGGACATTGGGATCAACCATACCGCACCCCAAAATCTCAAGCCACCCTGTCCCCTTACAGATGTTACAACCTTTGCCTTTGCAGATATTACAACTAACATCAACCTCAGCACTTGGCTCCGTGAACGGAAAATAAGACGGTCTCATGCGAATCTGAGTTCCCTCTCCGAACATCTCCTTGGCGAATAGTAAAATTGCCTGCTTTAGATCAGCAAAAGAGACGTTTTTATCAATGTAAAGACCCTCAACCTGATGGAAAATACAGTGAGCTCGTGCCGAAATAGCTTCATTTCTGAAGACGCGCCCCGGGCAAATCACCCTGACAGGCAAATCCATCTTCTCCATAGTCCTAACCTGAACTGAAGAAGTATGTGTACGAAGCAATACAGGATCCGGACCGTCAGGCTCTATGAAAAAAGTATCCTGCATATCGCGTGCAGGGTGTTCCGGAGGGAAATTCAGAGCACCGAACACATGCCAATCGTCCTCGATTTCAGGGCCTTCAGCAACTGAATAGCCGAACTTTTTAAAAATAGAGATAATCTCTTCTCGGGTAATTGAGATAGGATGCCTGCCACCGAGATCCATTTTATCCCCAGGTTTGGTCAAATCAAAAGAGGGTACAGCAGCATCTTCGCCTTCATTAATAGAGTCGTGCAGTGCATCTATTTTCTCCTGCACAGTATTTTTAAGGGCGTTCAACTTCTGTCCGAACTCCTTTTTCTGCTCCGGCAAAATTGTTCTGAAATCCTCGAAAAGTTTGGTAACCTCACCTTTCTTACCCAACATCCTTACTCTTAAATCCTCTATATCCTGCTCATGTTGTACCTGCAATTCATCCAAAGAGGCAAGAATCTGGTTAATTCTATCATTCATCGTCATGGCTAAATCTGTTCAATATTAAGTGCGCAAAGGTAATAAGAATTCTCTACCATTCAACAGCTTTTCTACTTAACGGCATTGTCATGCATCTTGCTCCGCCTCCGCCTCGAGGCAGTTCGGAACCTTCGAGAGTGACACAACAACGCTGATAATCCGAAAGCGAAACTTTCCCTTCAATGACATCCCAAGCTGGAATAATCTCAAAAGAGTGCTTGCTCATCTGTTCAACGGTCGCTTCATTTCGAGC
>Ga0265294_10006603_pt1 | contig 13888 bp, 2 predicted proteins | sample MunlanPumphouse3_FD_192504 | JGI IMG/M metagenome (GOLD analysis project Ga0265294, IMG submission 192504) | Groundwater microbial communities from a municipal landfill in Southern Ontario, Canada - Pumphouse #3 | ecosystem: Environmental > Aquatic > Deep subsurface > Groundwater | place... | reverse complement strand
CCATCGGAGATTCGTTGGAAGGAGCCTGCGAAGATCACGATCCGGTCCCGACCGGTCACGGTACGGGCGATGCGGAGCGCCATCATGACCGCCTCGGAGCCGGTATTGCAGAACGTGACCCGCTCCATTCCGGTCAAACGGCAGAAGAGTTCGGCAGCTTCACCTGCTTCCGGCAGCTGTGTGGCAAGCTCCATGCCCCTGCTGAGCCGTTCCTGGATCGCCTTGTTTACAAATGGGGGCTTATGGCCGAAGAATGCCACCCCGAAACCCATGGAAAGGTCGATGTAGCTGTTGCCGTCCAGGTCTATAAAGCAGGAACCGGAGGAGGAGGTGGATGCGATCGGGTAGACCAACTCCTTGAGACAGCCCCGGTAGGCCAGGGTATTGATCCAGTCCGACATATGTCGGCGATGGCGCTGTGCCAGTTCTTTAGAACTGGGGGTGCGGGCGGTGTGACGGGCGATCAGGTCGGCTACAAAGCGCTGCTGCGGCACGCTCAGACGACTGGTTTCGTCCTCAAGGATGGTGGCGCGGAAGTTGATCCGCTTGCGTTCGGTCGGTGGTGGCCCGCCACCTTGACGAAGCGCATCCAACTGCTGTTCCATCAGGGTGCGGATCTCTCCCAGCTGGTTATTGAAAAACAGTTCCACCCCCCCTGCCACATCCTGAACAGCGGTTGCGGGGGGAACGGTCAAAGGCGTAGGAGAAGCGACCGCCCGGCAAGAGATAAAATCCGCCAGACGGTTCAAGGTGTTGGTCTCCTCGATCAGGTGTGACATCTCCAGTGTTACGCCATGGTCACGGTTCACCATGTCTCGGAGCTGGATCAGCATCAGTGAATCGAGTCCCAGTTCGAACAGGTTGGCATCAAGGTCAAGTTCCGCCGCCGTCATGCCGGAGACAGACGAAACCATTGCGACGATTGCCGCTATCACATCTTGTTGACCGCCACTGCGAGACAGCTCTGCCGGAAGAGGCGCCGGGCCGGGGCTGGAAACGTTCCGGTTGAGCAATAGCATCGGGTCGAGCCAGTGCTGTTTCCGCTGGAAAACATGAGTGGCCTGCCGGGAAAGCGGAAACACGGTTCCGTCATCCTTGCGGTATTCCTGCACGATCAGATGGGCATTGGCGCCGCTGAAGCCGAAGGAGCTGACCCCCACGGCGCGCGGCCGGTCGCTGTCCGGAAAAGGTCGCAATTCCTGTATGACCCGCACAGGTGTGCCATCCCAGGGAATGTGGCTGTTAAGCTTGCGTGCGTGCAGACTCTGAGGAAGCATGCCGCGATTGACCATCAGGATCGCCTTGATCGCTCCGGCCACCCCGGCCGCCACCTCCAGATGTCCGATATTGCTTTTGACCGAACCAACCGGCAGTTCGGACTTGCAGGCAAAGATCGTTGTCAGCGATCTGACCTCGATCGGATCACCCAGCGGGGTTCCGGTGCCGTGGGTCTCGATCGCGTCGATCTCGGTCGCCTCCATACCGGCCCGGGACAGGGCGTCACGAATGACTTCCTGCTGGGAAAGGGCATTGGGAGCGGTCAGGCCGTTGCTCCGACCGTCATGGTTCATGGCGCCGCCCCGCAGCACCGCGATGATCGGATCGCCAGCCCGCTCCGCATCCTCCAGCCGCTTCAGGTACACTATTCCGCATCCCTCGCCGCGTACATACCCGTTGGCGCTGTCACCAAAGGGGCGGCAGACGCCATCGGCCGAAAGGGCGCTCATGCGGGAGAGCGCCACAAAGGGACCAGGCGTCAGCATCAGGTTGACGCCGCCGGCCAGGGCGGCGTCAACCTCACGCGTCAAAAGGCTCTTGACGGCCAGCAGGATGGTAATCAGGGAAGATGAGCAGGCGGTATCCAGAGAGAGATTGGGGCCGTGGAGGTCAAGCAGGTAGGAGATCCGCCCAGAAGCGACGCTGGGCAGAACGCCGGTCAAGCTGTAGGGATTTATTACGGCGGTATCACCGCTGCACAGCCCTCCCTGCGCATAGTCGGTACCACTTATCCCGACAAATACTCCGGTCATGCTGCCCCGTACGCTTTTCGGATCAACGCCGGAACGTTCCACAGCTTCCCAGGAGGTCTCCAGCAACAGCCGCTGCTGAGGATCGAGGGAGGAGGCCTCCAAGGGAGATATACCGAAGAATGAGGCATCGAACTGCTTCAGTTTGTCGAGTTTGAGAAAAGCACCCCGTTTGGCGTAGCTTTTACCGGGGGCAGAGGGATCGGGGTCGTACCAGTCGGCACTCTTCCAGCGATCGGCTGGAATCTCGGTGACGGCATCGACACTGTTTTCAAGCAGCTTCCAGAACGTCTCCGGGGAATCGGCGCCGCCGGGAAAGCGGCAGCCGATGCCGACAACAGCGATCCGCCCTGTCCCTTTCAGTTCGTTCACCCGTGCCATCAATTCCTTTATCTTGACACTGGCCTTTGCCAATGTATCCCGGTATTTCTGTTCCTGTTCGCTGGTCATAAGCTCCTGCCTTTTGGTAGTCAGGCTGTGCTTCCGGCATAATCCTTTACAGCCTGCTTCCCTTCGGCATACTTTTCCTTGAAGTAATTCCTGATGTATTTATTGTCTTTACTGAGGAAGGTTCCACCCGAGTCGTAGTGTTTCTGGAAAATCTTGCCGACCGCATAGACCGCCGCTCCTCCGGTTATCGAGAGCAGCCCGACATATACCGCATCCCCCACCAGCGGCACCCCTTTCAGGGCGGCATGCATCCTCGTGGAAAAATAGACCGGGCCTAAACTGCCGATAAGCGAGATCAATACCTTATAGGCCACGAGCTTGTTCGGAACAGGAAATTTGTAAATCCCTGCCAGATCCCTGATCATCTTAACCTCGATGCCGGTAATGCCTACCACATCCACCAGAGCCGAGGGAATCAGACCTATTCCCATGGCGGCTATGACATGATTCTTGATGCAGTTTTCCGCCTCCAGGGCAACTATTTCAGGCTCGACAAAGGTCTGTGACGATGTCCGCGGCACAATGACAACCGGATTGACAAGTTCTTCTTCCGTGATTTCCATGGTTACTCCTGTAACCCCAGCAGCTGGTCTATCTCATCCACCAGATCATCGGCGGTTCTGTCAGCTGCCACGGCCTCTAAAGACTCAACCGGCGGCGACTCGTCGCCCGCTGGCCACTCCAGCGCTTCATCCAGCAGGAATGCGCCAATCTTCTCCGGGGTCGGATAATCAAAGAGCAGCGACACCGGCAGATCAACGCTTAAAGTCTTGGCAATCAGGTTACGCAGGTCAACCGCCATTAAGGAGTCAAAACCCTGTTCCTGCAAGGGGCGGTCGCTCTCTATACGGGTCGGATCGTTCTGTCCCATGACCCTGGCCGCCAGCTCCCGTATCAGCTGTAGCATCAAGCCGGGACGTTCAGGCGGAGTCGCCAGCCTGATGTCATTCAGACTACTCGTAGTTGCGCCCGCGTGACCGCGGGTCTCCCCATTTTGTGAGAGCAGCTCGGCGTAAAGACCGGAACCGGTAAGCGGGATGAATGAAGCGAGGCGCGGCAGATCAAGATCGGCCACACACTGTTCAACCGGATTTGCGACCAGTATCGACTCCAGCGCCTGCAAACCGACAGCGCTGGAGATGCCACGGATGCCGCGAGCCGTCAGCCGCTCCCCGGCGCCATCCTGGGCCGCCATGCCGATATCGCCCCAGGGGCCCCAGCAGATAGAGACCGCAGCCTGACCGCGCGAGCGCCGCCAACGGGCAAAGCCGTCCAGGGCCGCATTGGCTGCGGCATAATTGGCCTGGCCGGGACTGCCGCTGACCGCCGTCAGCGATGAAAACAGCACAAACAGTTCCAGATCGTCACCCTCGGTGGCGCGGTGCAGGTTCCAGGCGCCGCCGATCTTGGGCCGCATTACCCGCTCGATACTGTCGGCATCCAGTTCGGTTAACATGGCGTCATCCAGCAGACCGGCGGCATGGAAGATCCCTTTCAGTGGCGGCATGGCGGCGCGCAACTCCGCCATGATCCGGGTGACATCAGCCTCTTCGGCCACATCGGCGCTCATGACCATAACCTGTACCCCGTCCTGGCGCAGTTGCTCCACCGCGCGTGCGGTTTTGTCAGAGGCCCCCCTCCTGCCGGTCAGGGCCAGATGGCGGCAGCCCTGAGCCACCAGCCAGCCGGCAACGGCCAGCCCCAGCGCGCCAAGACCGCCGGTTACCAGATAGGATGCCTCCGGATCGATGATGCCGCGTGAAGACATGTTCCGTTCCCTGACATGGTCAGCCAGCGAGATCACGACCTTGCCGATATGCCGCGCCTGGCCCATGAAGCGGAAGGCATTCCGGGCGCGCTGAACCGGAAAGACGGTCATCGGCAACGGCTGCAGGGTTCCCTGTTCAAACATGTTAAACAGGGAGCCAAACATCGAGGTAACCAGGGAAGTATCCTCCGCCGTGGCGGCAGCCAAGTCGAACCGCTGATAGACAATATGCGGGTACAGGGCCGCAATCTCCGGATCGCTGCGCGTGTCGGCCTTGCCGATCTCTACGAACCGCCCTCCCGGGGCAAGCAGTTCGATACTCCGGTCGATAAAATCGCCAGCCAGGGAGTTGAGCACGATGTCCAGACCGCGCCCGCCGGTAATAGCCTTTATCCGGTCCACGAAAGCAAGGGAGCGAGAATCCATGATCTGATGAACACCCATCCGTTGCAGCAGATCACGTTTTTCAGGGCTGCCCGCCGTTGCAAAAACCCGCGCTCCAGCAGACATACAGAGCTGAACCGCCGCAAGACCTACACCGCCGGCTGCGGCATGGATCAACACCTGATCACCCGCTTTGATCCGGGCCAGATGGTGGAGGCCGTACCAGGCGGTCAGAAAGGCCACCGGAATGGCGGCCGCCTCCTCGAAATGCCAGATAGCCGGGATCTTGATGACCTGAGCCGAGGATACGGTCAGATAATCGGCAATACAGCCGTCGGCATTAAAGACAAATACCCGGTCTCCATCGGCAAACCCGCTTACATCAGTACCAATACCGCTGATCACCCCGCTGCACTCGAATCCGGGAATACCGGGATCACCGGGATAACGGCCGAGCACATTGAGCACATCCCGGAAATTGAGACCGGTCGCGCGAACCTGCACCTCAACTTCGCCGCTCCGGGGAACACGCCGCCCCGGCGCCCTGACGCAGAGTCCGTCCAGGCTACCCCGTGGCTCCACATCAAGATAAAAACCGTCGCTGTCAGGCAGGCGCAAATCTTCCGGCTTGTCAGACTTGCCTGAGTGGCGCAACCGCGCCACAAAGCGCCGCCCGCCCCGCAACAGGGCACGATCTTCACCCTCAGAGGCCGCCAGTTCACGCAGCAGCAGGGCAAGCTCATCGCTCCCCGGCCAGGGAGAAAGGTCCAGCAAACGGCAGGAAAGTTCCGGCGCTTCAGCCGCCACGGATGCGCCAAAGCCCCACAGAGCAGCGCCCCCCGGCCTGATCTCACGTTCCATCCCCAGCGGGTCATGAACACCGACCGTCACCAGAAACAGCGGCGGGAACAGCTGCGCCGCCAGCAGCCCGCGAACCAAGTTGAGATTGGCGGTTATTGAATCGTCGCGCAGCGAGATGATGCCGCCAATTGCCGCGCCGCCGACACTCGAATCGCGGAAAAAGCGTTCCATGGCCGCCGGTGTTTCCAGGCGCCTGTCGGCAGTCCCGATTTCGGTAACGTTGACACCGGAACCCTTGAGCGACGCACAGATGGTTTCCGAAAAGGGCGAGTTGTTGCCCAGCACCACCCATCCGCCAGCCAGAGCGGATTGCGGCGTCTGGTGCGCCTGTTCACGCCAGGCCACCTGGTATAGCAGATCATCAATCAGCGTTGTCTGCCTGGGAACGAGCTGTTCCTTTCTGATTCGTCGCAGGGTCAGACCGGTGATTTGCAGCGCCGGTTCGTTGTTGCTGTCCTTAGCAAAGATATCAAAGGTTGCGCTTTCATTGTTCCGCTCGCGCTGGATGCAATGCACCGTCAGGGACGAGACCGGCCTGCCGCTGAAGAGCAGGGATTCAATCAAGGCCGGGACAAACACCAGCGAATCCGGCAATGGTTCGGCGCCGTACAGAATGGATGCCCCGGCCAGCGTGAGACAACCGTCCAGCAGAGCCGGATGAAGGACAAACCGCAGTGACTCCTCGTACGGAACCGTAACGATGCCCGAAACGTCAGCGCCTTGAAGTGTCAGCGCTGTAATGCTCCGGAACACGCCGCCATAGCAATACCCTTTCTCCAGCAAGCCGATGTAAAAGTCCTCCCCGCTCCGCTCCGTCCCGCCGCTGAAAGAGTGGCTGCCAACCGGGAGGTGAAAATTGGCCGATGTGGCTGAAGCAAACGTCATACGGGCATGGGACCGCCACTTTTGATCGTATCCGCGGCTGAACACCTCCACCTCGCCGGTTTCCGGGCGGTAAATGGTCTGTAGAAGCGTCGGCTCATCCGTCAGAATGAGCGGAGCCAGAATCTCGGCTCGCTCCAGCAGGCGGGGCGACCCGGCTAAGGAGTCCATGGAAGCGGCGGCCAGCGCCATCTCCATATAAGCGGCGGCCGGCAAGATGACCGCTCCGTATATGGCGTGGTCGGCCAGCCAGGCATTATCCGCTGTGCTGACTTCACTGGCAAAGCGGCGTTCCGGCGAGGGGGAATCCAGCAACCTGCCTAGGAGTGGATGTTCCTGCACCGCCTGTGAATGGACAGTTGCGGCTACCCGTCCTTCCGGTTCGCGCACCGGGTCCATGAAGTAACGTTCACGCTGGAACGGATAGGTCGGGATGTCAGCCCTCCCCACGCGGTATGGAGCGTCATAGCCTTTCCAGTCGATGGCGGCGCCTGCGGCATACAGTTCGCCAAGGGCGGCTGTCAGTGTGGACCAGGGCGCGGCGCCACGTTTGAGAGAAGCGGCGCAACGGCAGTCTGCCCCGGCTGTCTGACGCACAAACGAAGAAAGAGTCGCGGTGGCGCCGATCTCCAGAAACAGCTCGTGTCCCTGCTGTTTGAGGTAGGCGACCGAATCGCTGAAGCGGACCGCGCCGCGCAGGTGTCTGCGCCAGTATGAGGCGCTCCGCAGATCGTCCCCCACGGCCGGGAGGCCGGTGACATTGGAGATGACCGGCAGTGCGGGCCGATGGTAGGTCAGCCCGGCGGCAACCTGTTCGAACCGGTCAAGGGCCGGGTCCATCAGATGGGAATGGAAGGCGTGGGAGACGGTCAGGTACTGGGATGAGATGCCATGCTGCCGGAGGGCCTCCAGCGCGGCGGAAACCCCGGCCTGTTCACCCGAGATGACCACTGTGCCGGGGGAGTTGACCGCAGCCACCGCCACCTGCCCGGCATATGGCGCAATTACCGGCACGGCCTGAGCCTCGGGGCAAAGTACCGCAGCCATGACACCCCCTGTCGGCAGGGCGTTCATCAGCTGGCCGCGATGGGCCACCAGGGTGACGGTATCCTCCAGGGAGAGTACCCCGGCGACGCAGGCGGCGACAAATTCGCCGATACTGTGCCCCAGCACCGCCGACGGCGTGACGCCCCACGACTGCCAGAGCCGGGCCAGGGAGTATTCCAGGGCAAAGATGGTCGGCTGGGTGATATTGGTGCGGGCCAGCTGTTCCTCGCTTCCAGAGTGCATGATCTCGCGGATGGAAAGGCCGAGCAGGGGGGTAAACAGGGCATCGCAACGGTCAAGGGCGTCGCGGTAGACCGGTGCGGTGTCATACAGCTCTCTGCCCATGCCGGGGTACTGGGAACCCTGGCCGGTGAAGAGGAACACCGGCCCTTTTTTGTCGGTTGTCCGGGCGGGACTCAGATACAGGCCTGCTGTTGTTCCCTGGTCGGCAAAAACCGCCAGCCGCTGAGACAACTCGTGGGGCGTGGTTCCGGCCACGGCCAGGCCATGGGGAAAGCGGTTCCGGCCGATGGCGGCGCTGTTGCAGATCGCGGCCAGCGGGGGTAGATTGCCGCCTTCCAGAAACCGGGCATAACGGCCGACAAGGTCGCGCAGCGCCGTTTCGCCGACGGCGCTGATGACCAGCAGATGACTGTTGCGGCCATCCGGGAGGGGGAGGGCATCTGGCAACGGCGCTTCTTCCAGAATGACATGGGCGTTGGTGCCGCTGAAGCCGAAACCACTGATGCCGGCCCGGCGAGGACGATTCGTACGCGGCCAGTCAGCCCCTTCGGAGACCACCTTGAGCGGCAGACGATCCCAGGAAATATGGGTATTGGGGGTGGAAAAATGAAGGTGTGGCGGAATCCTCTCATTGTTCAGCGCCAGCACCAGCTTGATAATGCCAGCGACCCCGGCGGCCGCCTCAAGATGGCCGATATTGGTCTTGGCGGATCCTACCAGAAGCGGATGAGCAGTGTCACGCCCTTGACCGAGCGCCGTGGCAATCGCCTCCAGCTCTATCGGGTCCCCCAGCGGAGTGCCGGTGCCATGGGCTTCGACATAATCGATGTCGCCCGGCTGCAGGGCGGCGTTTGCCACAGCAGCGGCGATAACCCGGCGTTGAGCGATGCCGTTGGGCGCCGTCAGGCCGTTACTCCGGCCGTCGTTGTTGAGGGCGCTCCCCTTGACCAGCGCCAGAATCCGGTCGCCGTCCTGCCGGGCAGACTCCAGCCGTTTCAGTACGATCATGCCGCACCCTTCGCCCCTGCCGTAGCCGTCGGCGCTCGCGTCAAAGGTCTTGCAGCGGCCATCGGGAGAGAGCGCTCGCAGCTTGCAGAAGGCGATCAGCGGTTCCGGGGTCAGTATCAGGTTAACTCCCCCCACCAGCGCCAGATCGCATTCCCCGGCCCGTAGCGAGCGGCAGGCCTGGTGAAGAGCAACCAGCGATGATGAACAGGCGGTATCAACCGGGAAGCTGGGGCCTTCCAGCCCGAGGGTATAGGATATCCGCCCGGCGGCGGTACTGAAGGTAAAGCCGGTCAGGGAATAGGGATCTATCAGGGAGAGATCGCCGGAACGGAGATGGGCGCTGAGATAGTCGTTGCTGGATATGCCGATGAACACACCGGTACGGCTCCCTTGCAGCGAGGCGGGATTGATGCCGCCCTGTTCCAGCGCCTCCCAGGCAACCTCCAGAAGCAGCCGCTGCTGAGGATCAAGCGCTTTGGCCTCTTTCGGGGAAATCCCGAAAAAATGGGGGTCGAAATCATAAGGGGAGCTGTCCAAAAAGCCCCCCTCACGGACATACATCTTGCCGGATGCCTCAACGTTTTCGTCAAAATAACGGGAGGCGCTCCAACGTTCGGCAGGGATGGGCGAAATGGCGTCCCGTCCCTCTGAGAGGAGGCGCCAGAACTCCTCGGGGGAATTGGCTCCCCCCGGCAGGCGGCATCCCATGCCGACAATGGCGATCAGCTCTTGTTTTTTTACCCGGTCCAGTTCGCCAACCAGCTGTTCTATCGTGGATGAGGCTTTTTTCAGCGCTTCCTGGTACGTCGTCAAGTCAGACATGTGTCATCCTATGAGACCCTTCAATTCCGCCAGGAAATCCCGGGCAGAGTCGGCCGGATCGGCGGTTTTTTCAGCTTGTACCGGCGCCGCAAACCCTGGCAGATGTTCCTGAAGCAGATGCCCGGCCAGGCTGTCGAGGGTCGGAAAATTAAAAAGTGTGGCTACCGTCAGGTTAACCTTCAGATCCTTTACCACAGCATTGCGCAGATCCACCGCCATCAGGGAATCCAGGCCCAGTTCCACCAACGGAGTAACGGTATCGAGCCGTTCTCCCGCCAGCCCGATCACCTCACCGGCCCGATGTTGGAGATACCGTATCAGCAGCCCCTGGCGTTTTTCCGGGGGAGCATCCTGCAACTCACTCAGAATCGGGGAACGTTCGTCTACCGCCACCCCCTGTTGTTCGCGCGAGGCAAGTCCCGATAAAAATCCTCCCACTGGCAACCGGTTGGCATCCCGATAGCGGTTCCAGTCGCACTGGATGGCTGCGGCGAAGGAATGCGCACTGTGCAGCAACTGTTCCATCAGCGGAAACATGGCCTCGACCGGGATGAAGCCTAATCCCTGCCGTTCCACCATACGCCGCACTGTTTCCGATGACTCGGCCATGCCGCCGCCGGAGAACGGTCCCCAGGCGATGCTGGCGCCCGGCAGGCCCTGACTGCGGCGCATTCGGGCCAGGCTGTCCAGAAAGGCGTTGGCAGCGGCATAACCGCCCTGTCCCCGGTTTCCAAGCAGTCCGGCCGCCGAGGAAAAGAGCACAAAATGGTCCAGTTCCAGACCGGCGCAGAGCCGGTGCAGATACCACGCGCCAAAAGCCTTGGCCCCGATGGTCCTCTCAAGCCGCGCTGAATCGATGGAGGATAGCGGCGCGTCATCCAGCGCCCCGGCCAGATGAAACAGGCCGCGCAGGGGCGGCATGCCTGCGCTGATAGCTGTGAGCATGCGCCGGAGATCGGCCTCAGAAGCCGCATCGGCCTGCATGAAGGTCACGTTCGCCCCGTTTGATCCCAGCAATTCTATTCGAGCCGCCGTTGCGCCGCCTGGTTCCGTGCGCCCCGCAAGGACGACCTGACGCGCCCCGCTACCGACCAGCGACTCGGCCAATGCCAGCCCCAGGGCCCCGGCGCCACCGGTGATAAGGTAAGTGGCGTCACTTCTGAAAAGCGGCGCACTGTTATCGCTCTTAAGCGGCAAACGTTCCAGACGGGGGACGAACAGTCTGTCACCCCGCAGCGCGGCTTCACGCTCGTCACCCGGTGCTGCCATAAACTGCGGCAGCAGCTCAAGAACCGGTCCGGACAAAAGAAAATCCAGATCCAGCATGCCGCCCCAGAGTTGTGGGTATTCGAGCATGGCTACCCGGCCAAGCCCCTGACAGGCGCTCTGGAACGGATTCGTCTGCGCCCCCTCTTCAACAGCCGCCGCACCGTGGGTCAGCAGCCAGAAGAGGGTCCCTTCCGGAACGGCTGGATCTTCACCTAAGGCAGCGATCAGTCCCGCTATCTGCTGTATCTCCAGTATCAAGGAATTAATGTTGTCCGTTTTTGTTTCCCTGACGCCATACAGTATTGTTGTCGCTCCCTGGCCTGCCAGAGTGGCTGAAAACGAGCTGATTTCGGTTCCGGCAGGCATGACGGTACAGATATGCCCGGCGGCATTCAGGCTGGCGGTAACCGTGGAATAGGCAAGCGCCTCGCCGACCAGGATAAATTGGCGGGACGTTTGCGCCGGATGTGAGGGAACGGCAAGGGGAATCCAGGACACCCGATACAGCAGTTCGGCGCTGGTTTCGGCGGCGAACAATGTCTTGCGGTCGGTGCGGCGCAGGCTGAAGCCGTTTACCGCCATCAGGACAGCCCCTTCCGGTGAATAGACACGCACCTCCCCCTCAATGGCGTCACCGGTGGTGCGCGAACTGGAATGGCACCAGATTTCCGGTCCGAGAGGAGCCGCAAAGATCATCTCCTGCGCGCCCATGGGAATGTAGATGCGTTCCCCGCCGGCAATAGCCTGCCGGAACTCTTCGGAGGCGGCCGCCATACTCTGCAAAATAGCATCCATCAGTCCTGGGTCGGGTTCTCCCGAACGGTGCAGACCCTCAAGACGACAGAGGCTCTCATCGACACCGGCACGGATTTCCCTTATCCGACGATAGGAAGGGCCAACATGATAGCCGGCTTCCAAAAACGCCTCGTAAAAAAGCGCCGGGTCACGTGTTTCGCCGCATCGCCCCATGATTCGGTCAAGCGGCTCTCCGTCCGGTATGGCGACAGGGGATGATACCGTCCCCAGGCAATGGTCCTGCCACGCGGCTCCCTGCTCCGTCGCTGCCCTGCTGACGATCCGCGCCGGACGTTCGCCGTCGACGGAAGCACCCAAGATTACTTGTACCTGACGCCCCTCTCCATCAAGCAGCAACGGGCGGATAAAGTGTACATCCCGCAGCACGACCGGCGCTGCGGGATCGTCGGCAGCACGACGGGCAGCCGCAGCCATCATGCAGATATGGGCAGCGGCCGGTGACAGTACGCGGTCAAAGATGACATGTTCGGCCAGGAAGCGTGGGGCTGTCGGGGTAAAGGTGGTCGAAAAGAGCACCCCGCCGCCCAGAGCCGGGGAGTCGATCCGCTCGCCCAGCAGCGGATCACCGCCACGTGCCGGGGATGACGCGGCGGAAACGGCAGGCGGCTGCGGTTGGGTCCAGTAGGATGAACACTGAAACGGATAGGTCGGAAGCTGTGCCGACCGGCGGCCATAGTCCCGGTAATAGTCACGGGCATCCGCATGGCCACGCTCCACCAGACGGCATAAGCTGCCGGTGATCTGCGGCAGGTCATCCTGGCCGCAACGCAGGCTGGGGAGCCAGGCATGACTGGAATTGGAAGATACCGTCTTGCCAAAGCCGCACAGGATCGGGTTCGAGCCGATCTCAACAAAGGTGCTGTACCCCTCATGGAGCAGGGTCTCCAGGGCCGTGCCGAAACGGACCGGTTCCCGCAGCTGACGCCTCCAGTAGCGGGGCGTGCGGAAGTCGTCGTCCGAAGCAAAGGCGCCGGTCAGTCCGGATACCAGGGGAATCGAGGCCGCAGTGGTGGTCACCGCTACGGCGGCTTGTTCAAACGGGTCGAGGATCGGATTCATCAGCGGGGAATGGAACGGGTGAGAAACGTGCAGATAGCGGGCCTGGCTCCCCTGCTGTTCCATGCGGGCGACAATCTGCGCCACCGCCTCGCTCTGACCGGATATCACCACACTCTGGGTGGTATTGATGGCGGCGATGGCAACCTTGTCGGCCAGATCAGCCACCAACGGCGCAACCTCTGCCTCGGTGGCTGTTAGAGAGACCATCACACCCCCGCCCGAAATGGAATCCATCAGGGCGGAGCGGCGAGCCACCATCTGGACGGCATCCTCCAACGACAATATCCCGGCGATGCAAGCAGCGGCGAACTCGCCGATGCTGTGACCAGCAGCGGCGGCGGGTTTGACCCCCCACGATTCCCACAATGCGCAGAGGGCGAACTGTAGGGAGAAAATGGCCGGCTGGGTATACAGGGTGCGGGCCAGTAATTCGGCATCATTGCCATGCATCAGCTCCCGCAGGGAGCGTCCCAGATCGGCGGCAAAAAGGTGGTCGCAATGATCGAGCGCCTCGCGATAAACCGGCCAGGCATCGTAAAGCCCCTTCCCCATACCGGGGTACTGGGAGCCCTGACCGGAAAACAGGAACACCACCCCCTTGCCCTTTGTGGAAGATGGCGCATTCAACTCTCCGGCCAGACGTTTTTTCAGCTGTTCCGCAAGTTCAAAGTTATCGCGACCGCCGATCGCCAGGCGTTCCGGGAAACGGCTGCGCCCCCAAGCAGCAGTGGCACAGATATCTCCGGGCCGGACATCGGTAGCTGCCAGATATCCGGCATGGAGCCCGGCCAGCTCCCGAAGAGCCTCCGGGGTGCGGGCGGACAGCTCCAGCAGGTGGAAAGGCGGGGCAGCCACAGAAGCTTGATCCGTAGAAGCGGGCGCCTCCTCCACAATCAGATGGGCATTGGTGCCGCTGAAACCGAAGGCGCTGATGCCTGCCCTGCGAGGGACTGACGAGGCTGCCCAAGCGGTCGATTCGGTGACTACCTTGAGCGGTACGGCATCCCAAGGAATGTGGGGGTTCGGTGAACCGAAAGCAGGTTGGGGCGGTATCCGTCCGTGGCGCAGGGCTTGGATTACCTTGATCAGGCTGGCCATACCGGCAGCCCCTTCCAAATGCCCTATGTTCCCTTTGACCGAACCCAGGAGCAGCGGGTTGCCGGAGTCCCGTCCAGTACAGTAGACACCGCTGATGCCGGAAGCTTCTACCGGGTCGCCCAGGGGGGTGCCGGTTCCGTGGGCCTCGACATAG
>Ga0265294_10006601_pt1 | contig 13890 bp, 6 predicted proteins | sample MunlanPumphouse3_FD_192504 | JGI IMG/M metagenome (GOLD analysis project Ga0265294, IMG submission 192504) | Groundwater microbial communities from a municipal landfill in Southern Ontario, Canada - Pumphouse #3 | ecosystem: Environmental > Aquatic > Deep subsurface > Groundwater | place... | reverse complement strand
CTAACGTGCAGTATCATGTCAAGTTCAAGGCATCAATTAGATACACTGTGGCTGTTGTAGTCTACATAACAACTAATATTATCACTATTGCGCTATTGCATCTACCAATATGGTTGATGTGCACAACAATGTTCATCGAAGGTATGTTGTCCGTAACAAGCTATAACCTGCGTATAAGCAGTACGCAACTGTATGTGCCAGAAGAGAAAAGGGGCAGATTCAATGGCGCATTCATGTTTTTCAACATGTTGGGCTCACTGTTCGGACAGATTGTTGCAGGTTTACTTGGTAGTACTACACTGACTGTTCCGATTATCATCAGCTGTGTATTCGCGTTCAACCTTATAGCGGTATTCATAATAGTTATACCTGCCCAAAAATACATTAAGCCTATCTACAATGTCGGTCTATAAAAGAATATAAGACTATTGCAACATAACTAGACTTATTCTACTTAAGCGACAATATGTAGAGAAACTAATTACGTTATCAGTGGCACTTATAGATTAAGTGCCACTTGTTTATTTATTACAGTGTTATTGCAGGACCAAATAGCTATTCTATCGCATAATTTGTCCAACGAATAGATTTGCCTGCCTTAATTGGCACGGCTAATCTGTAGAATATGCCGTTAAATAATATTCCAAGCGTAGCGATGTGTCTATACTAGCCAGCAACATAAGTCATTTTCACACATAAGAAGTGGCACTTATAGATTAAGTGCCACATGTTATATTACAAGTAATGTTAGTAATTAAGGCTATTACTTATTATGGCTCAACGACTCTTGCAGATATAGAACCTGCGCCTGTTATCTCTTGCGTAATAGATGGCGTGCCCTCATACGTGCATACGCCGTCATCTGTTGTGAATGAAAGTGCGTCAGTTACATCCACTTCGATAATACTACTGCCCATATTAGTCTTGATAGTTGCATTAGTGACGCTTAGGTCATATGCATGCAGCTTAACTTCTCCAATAGCCGTTGTGCTGAAATTAGTACAGGTGCCAACTATAGTCAACTCGCTGACAGCCATAGTTAATCTCATATCAAAGTTATCAATAGTATCTACACCAAAATTGATATATCCAGCCACTCCGCCCATCGATGCGCTCAGTCTAAATCCGCTGATTGAGTTAAAATTAGGTGTTGACAGCCCGAAATTGCCTGATAGTATCAGTTCTCTAATCTCTGCACCGATAGTAATAACTATCTGCGTGGTCATTCCATAGGTGTATTCATTACTGCCTGTAATGATTATCTTATCTGTAATAACGTCCTTAGTTATCGTCAGCGTATCAATTATATTGGTATCACCAGTGATGTCAATTTGATTACCAATTGTACTGTCAAGTACTACGGACACGTACTCTTGTTCTGCAGTATTGTCTAGCAGGGATATTCCTTTAATCTCTACTGTATAAGTATTACCATCCAGAAATTGATTGATTGTCTTAGATAATCCATCGCCTGTCAACTCGGTGCGTGGTGTGCCACAAGCAGTCAGTGTTAAACACATAAGAGCAAGGACTAGAGTTATGGCTAGCATTTTTTTCATAAAGGTTACCTCACTTATATTATATTATTATTGTATCACAAATAACGGTTATGTAAAGCGCTACCAATTAAAACTCATCAAATTATCACTAAACTATGATATTGATTAGCCTGTTGGGTATTACTATCACTTTCTTTACATTCATACCATCAAGTAGTTGTATTACTTGAGCGTCCTTTAGACACTCTGTCTCTATTTCCTTAACTGATAAGTTACTATCAACATTAATTCTGCACTTAATTTTGCTGTTAATCTGTACAGCCAACTCTACAGTATCCATAACGAGGTCTCTATCATTATATGACGGGAACCGTTGATTGCATATCGAGTATTCTTGCCCTAGTTGCTCCCACAACTCCTCACAGATATGTGGTGCAAGTGGAGTCAGCACTCTCAAGAAGTCCAACACGGTATTGAACAACAGTTTGCCATCATAGTTAGCTTGCGCTTGATACTTGGCCATAGTGTTGACCAGCTCCATCATTCTCGCAACGGCTGTGTTATACGAAAAATCTTGATAATCCTGTCCAACGCACTTAATTGTATTGGCAAGATAATATTTCAGCTCCTTATCCATTGGACTGTTACCCTGCTGATTCCGAGTTGAGTATGCGTCTATCACCACTCTCTCTACCTTATCATACCACCGAGCAATAGCCTTAACTCCCTCGTCCTTCCACGGACCCCCCTCAATATACTTGAATGCAAATGCGATATATGAGCGGAAAATGTCACTGCCATACTGCGAAACGTATGTGTCCGGCGATATGACGTTACCGTGTGACTTACTCATACGATTACCGTCTGGTCCCAGTATTACTCCTTGATGTACAAGCGACTTGAATGGTTCATCAAAGTCAAGATAACCCATATCACGGAGTGCTTTGACAAAAAATCTTGAATACATTAAGTGGGTGCAAGCGTGTTCTGGACCACCTACGTACTTATCTACTGGCAACATTCTATCAATCAGTTGTTTATCAAAAGGCATATCCTCATTCTTGTTATCAGGATACCGTAAAAAATACCACGATGAACATACGAATGTATCCAGTGTGTCACACTCTCGTTTAGAGGGTGCGCCACAGATTGGACAGGTAACGTTACTAAACTCTGGGTGCTTGGCAAGTGGACTGGCGCCGTCTGGTGTAAACTCGACGTCATAAGGTAATAGCACCGGCAAATCCTTTTCCGGCACAGGCACCATTCCACAATGTGGGCAGTATACAATAGGTATGGGTGCGCCCCAGTACCTTTGGCGTGATACCAACCAATCGCGCAAGCGGTAATTGGTAACCAGTTTACCTAGTCCTTGTTTTTCCAGCTCTTTGGCAACATTAATGGCACCCTCCTCGCTAGTCATACCGTTAAACTTACCACTGTTGACCATTATGCCATATTCTGTATAGGGCAGTTCATCCGCACTATCATCTGCGCTCTTAATTACTCTAACTATGTCTAAATTATGCTTGTGAGCAAAAATATAGTCTCTCTCATCATGACTAGGCACACCCATAATTGCGCCGGTACCATAAGTTGCCAGTACATAGTCACCCACCCACACCTGTACTTTTTTGCCATTAATAGGGTTAATTGCGTATGCGCCGGTAAAAACACCTGTCTTTTCCTTGGCTGTAGATAATCTCTCTATTTCCGTGGTCTTGCTAGCCTGTAGCTTATAGTCCTCAACTGCTTGTCTTTGTTGTGGGGTGGTTATCTTGTTCACCAGCGGGTGTTCTGGTGCAAGCACTGCGTACGAACAACCGAATAATGTGTCGGCACGAGTGGTGAACACGGAAAAACTCTCATCGCTGTTATATAACTTGAACACCAGTTCCGCACCGTTACTCTTGCCAATCCAGTTCTTCTGCATTAGTTTAGTTTTCTCTGGCCAATCCAACTTGTCCAGTCCGTCCAACAGCTCCTGTGCGTATGCAGTGGTCTTAAAAAACCATTGAGTAAGGTTCTTCTTGAGCACTTCACTACCACATCTCTCGCAGTGGCCATCAATTACTTGCTCATTAGCAAGAACTGTGTTACAACTGGTACACCAATTGACAGGAGCATTCTTGCGATATGCTAGGCCGTGTTTGAACAGTTGTATGAACATCCATTGAGTCCATTTATAGTAATCTGGGTTGCATGTAGCCAATTCATAGTCCCAGTCGAATGATGCACCCATATCACGCAATTGTTGTTCCATAATGGATATGTTCTTATGTGTACTGTCGGCGGGGTGCACGCCTGTCTTGATTGCATAATTCTCTGCAGGCAGTCCAAATGCGTCGAATCCCATTGGGTGGAACACATTCTTGCCTTGCGCTCTCATATATCGAGCATATATATCTGCCATACCATAGTTATACCAGTGTCCAACGTGAAGTTTAGCGCCAGAGGGATAACTGAACATCTCTAACACATAGTGTTTATTCTCTATTTTGGTCTTATCGAACTTATACAGGGCGTCTGCCTGCCATCTAGTGTTCCATTTCTTATCAATTTCGGTATAATTCATTGCCCTACCCCCTGCTGCATTACATAAATGTGCAATACAATAATTCTAACTCATAAGGTATTATGTGTCAATTATTTGGTCAAACTATGCTTCTTTTCTTTACAAGGGCACAATAATGATGTAAATTGTGTATATGACGCTCAAACTTTACTTGATTTTCATAGTCAGTATGTCTGCGATAACTTTCTGCCTGTACATACTGGACAAGCAGTGTGCCAAGAATAACTTGCGCCGCATACCAGAGGTAGCGCTCCTAATAATGTCTACCGTTGGTGGTAGTATAGGTGGATTAATAGCTATGTATACCGTTCACCATAAGACTAAACACTGGTATTTTGTTGCTATTAACACCGTGATGTCGATAGTAATAGTGTTCATAGGCGTAATGATTGGAACACATCTGCCGAGTGGGTTGTAGGTTAAGTATAAGCAATATAATTGCTCAGTCTTATTAACCTATTATACCTACCAAGTAGATTATGGTCAGCATATAACCAGCACTGGCTTTCCTAATCTTGCCCACGTTATATGCATAACAATGGAGTAAATCAGTATAATAGCGCTACTAATATTATGCCAACATAATACATTTTGTTGGCATTATTGATAATGTGATAACCAGTGATTATGATATCATTGGTCATTTTTTTATTTTTACTTTGCTGACCTTAGTATATTTCTACCAGTGACGTATGTTATTCAATAGCACGGGTAGATTGATGCACTTGTAACACAATTTATGCTAATTTATAGTAATTAGGTATTAATGCAAGGCAATTGGATAGACAAAGTATGGCTAAAATTACATATTGCGTGGATTATTAATAGTTAATGCTAAATACTGTTAGTAATGTTATGCACTCTGCGATAATTTGGCGACAATAATAGTTGTATCGTCAGCAAGACAGCCGTTACACTTGCGTTCAGCTTGCTCATATAGTTCTTCGGCAATAATCTGCGGATTGGTGTAGTTTATGTCTGTCAGCATATAACCTATCTCGTTCTTGTCACTAAACATGTCTGCAAAACCGTCTGTATACATCACTATTATGTCTGTATCACCCATGACTTTTTTGCTCACAAGTGGTTTCATCTCTTCTAATACTCCAAGCGGTAGACTGCCGTTGGCAATAAACTGCACTTCACCCCCACATTTAATTACAGAATTGGGCGCACCTAGTTTAATAAAGTCGGTATTGCCATTAGATAAGTCTATTATGCACAGGTCTATTGCTGTAAACACTTCATCATCTTTAGTCGCCAGCAGTTTATTTACACAGGACAATATGATATCACTGTCGAACCCAGCCTTATAGAAGTTTTCTACCAATGATATTGCCGTATTACTCGTGTGTTCTGCTACTTCGCCACTGCCCATACCATCACACAGAGCCAGTAAAAACTTGTCGTTAGACAAACGTATAAAAGAATACGTGTCGCCCGATACTGTGCTGTCGTGCTTAATACCACCTACGTAACCGTATGTAACATTATATCTTGATTTAGGGCGCAAGAATAACACTTTCCAGTTGGGATTGTTAGGTATCACTTCTGCACTATCAACATACAGTTGACAATTACATATTTTGGACAGAATGGTGGTAACTATCTCCTTGTCCGCATGGGCAGACGCTATAGTTAACGAGCACAGCAAAATGTCATTATCCTGCCATATAGACACCTCTTTGACAAGGCAGTTGTAGAATGTCAAGTCTTGCATTGCCCTCTTTTCCTTATCTCTGTCGAACACTAATTTACCCTTGCAGGATGAAGATAACTGCATCATTATCCTAGATACACCGTCCAGTTGTTCGCCTATGAGAAGTTTACTGTTGCATTCACTTGTTGTGCGTTGATAATATTGTTTATACGTTACTATCTCTCTGTTGAAGCAAGTCAGTATTGTATTAAGGCGCATACAGTTGGTTGTAAGTATGTTAGGGATGTCTAGTAGCGTAGCCTTGCCACGGTCTAACCCAACAGTTGCAAGGTCAATGAAGGCGTTCTCCGTCTTATCTAAATTAACACGCCAACACTTAGCTCGCTCCGGACAATCCTTACAGATACTCTCACTCACCTGCTTGGCTATTGCAATACACGCTTTTTGTGGCTCTAACTGTTTAGTTGCCATGGACTTGAATGATAACTGCATTTCGTGGAAAACGTCTGCCAACTGATACAATCTATGACTCAAGTTTCCTCGCAGTCTGTTGATTATGTGGCTTACCGAGTATTGCTCTCTCCTGTTGCCCATTATGTCTATCCACTTCTGTATGCTCTTACTGGGTATGGCGCAGAAGCACAGGCACCCAAATGCGCACGCTAATATGTGCCAATAACCAATGCGCGCATAAGCGTCAAAAAAGAATGTCGTAATTAAGCAGGAAAAAGTAAGTGAAAGTGCAGATAATAGCCGTGAGATACTGCAAAAAGCGTATGCGAACAATACATATAGACAATATATGGCTATGGCAGACACTTGACCACTCTGGAGTGCTATGCCTAATCCGAATGCCACTGCCAGTCCCCCACTTGTCTGTGGACTGAATACGAACAATGCAGTAAGCACAACGAATGGGACGATGATATCTACTATGTAGACGCCCTCTATATTGATTGGCGCAAGCGATTTGGTCAAAATGGCAACCACCAGCAGTATACAGATTTGCTCGTCTACACCCATTTTATAGCGTAGTCCCCTTACGAACAACGCGCGCAATACGTATATGCAGATGAATGAATAAATCAGTGCTATTGCACAGTCCATAAGTCGCGTGGGCAACGCAGACTGGCTATACTGATAGAATACGTAGAAAAGTTGAGATAGACAGATATAACCTATGAGTAACCAACGGTTGACTTTTTTGTTAATCTTGCCATGTATAAACAGTGCCAGCAACATAGGTACAGCCTGTGAAAGGCTAATAAGTATGTCGTTTACCCCTCCGAACAGTGAAGATATAATATAAATCAGCGAAGATAACCATATATTAAGGCAATATAGACAGCCAACAAACAGTCCGTAGGATAATCCGTAGGCATAATCAGATTGCCTAACTAACAGCAGGCACAGGCATAGAGATATATAGATAAACGTTTGTTTAATGACCGACTTGCCCGATTGCATACATAACCCTCGCCTTAACGTATAAACGGTAGGTATATCATATAGTCAACTCTGGGCAATAATATGGCTAATCTTGTTATGTGTTGTATTTTTTTGAGCAAAACCTATTCAGTCGATAATCTACACTACGAACTAGTAGACAGCGCATGCAGAAGCACCGAATAAGTAATGTTTCGATTAATATCATTATTTTTCATTGATTGTCACAGTTTATAGTCTTATTCCTAACCTGCGCGCTCTTACTATAAATAACATAACTTTATAAATATTAAGAGTAGATTTCGTCGTTACTTCTAATATTGCGTTAAGAGAATGAAATATATGATTATTATTACTACAGTGTGTTTTTGATATAAGTAATATTGTTGTCAACAATAACGTAACCTGACTGGGTAGTATAAATAAATGTTACTCGTTTAACTCAACCTGTTCTGCATAACATTATGGCGATTAAGATATTACGTCTCTACACATTTTGGGTTAGAAACATAACTTAAATTACATCAACCTAACTTGCTCTGGTCGCAGTTATGGGCTTATAGACAATTATAACTTACCTTGATAGCATTAGAACTGACTCTATGCAAAACTGCGTTAATATAGACACAATTAACTTAACTTGCATAGATGTGTAATAAGGCATTATAGACATCTCAATCTAACCTATTCTGCATTTAATTCGAGCTATTGGATGAATATAACAAAACGGTCTTTGAGCATTATGACATAACCTGTCGGGCATTAGAATTGACCATTTCTAAGGCGATTAACGAAGTGCAAAACTTTGTTTTTTTGCTCTGTCGGAGGTAGTAAGGACAGTATCACTCTCAGTGTATACTTTTTTAGTGTATCAAAATGAGGCCCCAGGAGCCATTCAGGGAAGGTTGACAGAGCTAGTGAGTAAACATTCGAGTTGGATAACAACTGCTCTATGGTGCTGTCTAGGATGTCTGTTTCGTTAATTTATTGTGCTCCTTTTTATTGCTTTTTTTTATCTTTACTATTAGGCTTATTGTTCTACAACTTATGACTAATAATAGCTGATAGTTCCCCACGACTACTCTGTTATAATTAGTACATTGAGCATTACATTATAACAATCGCTCTGTCGTTAGTCGTTATTATGTGTAGACAGAACTAACGGGTAGTTACCGCTATCTATACGACAAATGATTGTGTTAGTGCGTTACATTGCTACCTTGTATTATATGCTTGAACATAGTTGATAAGACACACCTTAGTCCATGCGTAATACACTTAACGACAGTGACATGTGGTATGTTGAATTGTTGTCGTGTAATTATGTTAACACCTTATAATTTGTTGTCGTAGTTAAACAGAATTATCGCTCGTTTCATACCCACCGACATAAGCAGTAAGCGTAAATATAATATTAATATAAGCGTAACCATGCGATAAATATCAATAATATTGGATATGTGCTGATATGCTCATAATAGTAAGTAGTAATTGGGTTATTATGACCTTAATATAATTGGATAATAGGGTTATGCGTCCACTAACGGGTATCACTAAATATTTAGCTCCGCTCAATATTAGTTGTGGGTTATCGTGAGCTCAAGCAATAATAAACAGTTCGCACGACCTCAAGTAGATATAAAGAAAAACTGTGGCGCCGTTTAAGTGCCACAGTTGATAGGGAAAATAGAAAAGTGCTGTCAAATATATATAGATTTCTGCATTATCAAAAATAAAATAATATGAATGCAGAATTAAGTCAAGTAGTAGCTAATATCGGTTAAGTCCTCCTGTCCGTTCCGAACACGTGCTTGGACATGTTCTCCCTAGTATATACCTTGCACCTGTTCTTGCCATGATTCTTGGCAAAATACATTGCAGAATCCGCACGAGATACGAGCGTTTCGTATGTCAAACTTTCCCTGTTGTGAGATGCTATGCCTATGCTAACACCCACTGTAACTATACCTATGCCCTTGACGGCGAACTTGCCAGCCCTCTTGATAATTGCCTGTGCGAGTAGTTTAGCATCTTCTTCGCTACTGTTGGGCATGAAAATAAGAAACTCATCGCCACCCACTCTGGCAACTATGTCACTAGTCTTGGACAAACTAACCATTATCGAAGAGAACTTCTTGATAACTTCGTCACCGGCAACATGACCGTATTGAGCGTTTATACTATGGAAGTCGTCTAGGTCCATCATCATGCACATATTGCTGTCCTTGCCGTCTTGTGCTAATATCTCGCTTACCTTTTCCTTAACATAGCGCTTATTATATAGTCTTGTCAATGGATCGAGGTTAACCTCTTGTTTAAGGTTAAGCAAAAACTCTTTTTCTTCGTGAATACTCTCAATTTTGCCAATAATATGCTTTACCTGTCCTCGACTGTCGCATACGGGAGAATATACGCACTTGCACCAGATATATTCATCGCCAAAATATTTATTGCGACATTCATAACGTCCCGAAACGCCACCTATGGTGTCAATGCACATTTGTAACTTAGCCTTCCATTCATCCACATCCTCGGGGTACATATAGGTAGATTTACGAATATATTGAAGATAATCCTTAATTACTATCTCTTTATTGTCTCTTCGCTTCAAAAAAGTCAGTGTATCGCTCGCAACATCAAGGTCGAAAATTACCTCATCTATGGCTTTTTCTATAGCCTTATATCTCTCGCGCATATCTCTCTGTTCTTGTTCTTGCAGAGTTTTTTCCGTTATATCATTAATAGCAAGCAGTAGCAATTTATCTCCATCATCGCTATAACCGAAAGACATATCGGTTACTTCTGCATACACTATCTGTCCGTTTGGCTTATAAAATCTCGCATTATACTCGGCACGCTCAATTTGGCCCGACTTGAGATTCTCGTATGAGTTGGCTATCAAAGGAATGTCATCAGCATATACGAACGAACGCCACTGCGAATTAAGTAATTCCTCTGCAGACCTGCCCAGAATCCTACACGTAGCGTCATTTAATTCATACACATTATTGAGCTCAATACTCCATATACTTAGTCCTAATGACACCAGATTGAACACTGTCTTGAATCGCTCTTTGTCCTTGATAATGCTACTGCGGATACGCATATCCTTCTGTAAATTAATATCAACATCATTGATGGATAACTTCTCCACGTCTACCAGCCGCTGTTGCGCCTTAACAGCCATTTCTTGGGTGTACTTGCCTGTGTCCTCCTTAGTCATTGGTTTGGCAAAATAATAACCTTGACCGTCGTCACATCCACATTCGCGCAAGAACCCGAATTGTTCTTGGGTCTCTATGCCCTCTGCTACCGTTCGCAGACCTAAGTCCTTGGCTAGTGCTATAACAGAGCGAATGATAGCCTTACTCTTGGCACTAGCAGATGTAACGGATAAGAACTCCTTGTCTAGTTTGACCACGTCGAAATTGGAGTCTTTGAGCATGTTAAGCGAGGAATACCCACTACCAAAGTCATCTATAGCAACGGTAAAGCCTGCATAGTGTAGTTTACTGATGGCATTTTCCATCATCTCTTTATCGCCGAAGAATATAGTCTCGGTGAACTCAATCTCAATATTACCCGTGTCTATGCCTCTCTCCTTGCAGATATTGGTCAGTTTACTTACGAATTGATTATCCAGTAGCGCAACACGGGAAAAGTTGATAGACACTGTTTTAGGCACTCCACCACTAAATATTTGATTTAATATATCATCGCACACTTGCTCAAAAATCATTAAATCCAGCGTTCCTATTACACCTATTTTTTCACACAGGGGGACGAATGCGTTGGCGCCCAGTACACTGCCATCCTTTTGCACCCACCTTACCAGCGCCTCATATCCGGTTACCTCACCGGTAATAAAACTGACTTTTGGCTGATAATAGGGAATGAACTCCCTCTTGTTAATAGCATCAATCAATCGTGCCGTGGACTTGGTGGTCTCTATCTCTTGTTGATGAAAACTCTCATCATATATGGCAATATTATTATCACGATTGCCTTTGAGCGTCCTCTTGGCTACCAGCGCCCTGTCTATGTAAAGTGCTAGAGAAAGGTTGGGATTGTTAATCTCACATATCCCGAATGTCAGGAGAAGGGCCTCTAGTGGGCGCGCATTACAGATGGCATCACTGAACACCTTGAGGTTATCGACTAGATTAGACATAGACAAGTTCTCTGCTAGAATTACGAAATGATCTGCCTCCAGTCTAGCACCTATCTCATAATTGTCCTTATACAGTGTGATGGCTCGTGCGCATTTTATAAGCAGTTTATCACCCTCGTCGTATCCGCGAACAGAGTTAAAGTGCTCGAACTTGTTGATATCGAAGTCGACGACAAAAAATCGCCTTGCACTTGCTACATTTAAGATTTTCCTAGCTTTTTTCTCGAATCCGGCACGATTATACAGTCCTGTCAGCGTGTCAAAATATAGTAGTTTTTCCACTCTCTTACGCATGTCCATATTGATAATAACGGCAACGAAGAGAATTAATGCTGCAGTAGCGAATATAAATACAATAATTAAATTGTGATAATCACTTAATGATAGAGATAGAGTGGGCAACAAATTGACAGACAGAATAGTAGAATTATATAAATATGTAAATATGGTATATGGATACGGGTCAACGGTGGTCAATGACATCATGTATATCAATACGCATAGTATTGATAGTACACCCCTCGTTATACCATAAACCAATCTCCTCTTATACATACTCCCCCACAAGATGTGATAATCGGTTATCCGTTGAATTGATAACTGTAAGTATAATAATAACATACCAATCACCATTAAGTCAATGTTTATGCAAAAAATAGCACAAAAAGGGGGTATTGTTATATCCCCCTTAATATCTGCGATTATGTGATGTCTAATATATCATTATCTAATTATGCTATCTATTGAGTTAGAACGTAGCAACAGTGTTGGGAATAATCAAGTGGGCATCTGTTTTGGCTACAACTTCTTCAATGGTGGTGTCCTTATTTATTTCCTTGAGCAGTAGTCCTTCACTAGTGCACTCAATTACTGCCAACTCAGTAATAATCATTTTGACTTTTTTGTACGCTGTTAGTGGGAGAGTGCATTGCTTAAGAATCTTGGGCGAATCCTTGGCTGTATGAGTGGTTACTACTATAACCTTCTTGGCGCCTGCAACCAGATCCATTGCTCCACCCATTCCGGGCACGAGTTTATTAGGTATAATGTGGCTTGCAAGACTACCTTGTTCATCAACTTGGAGTGCACCTAGGAATGTCACATCCACATGTCCCCCGCGAATAATGCCGAACGATGTAGCAGTATCAAAAAACACTGCACCCTTATTGACCGTTACATGTGTTGCACCTGCGTTGACGATATTCTTGTCTTTTTGGTGTTCCTCAGCCAATTTACCCATACCGAGAATGCCATTCTCCGATTGGAGTACAATATCAATATCGGGACTTATGTAGTCGGCAATTAGTGTGGGCATACCAATGCCTAAGTTGACAACATCACCGTCTTGTATCTCTTTAGCTGCTCTGCGTGCAATTATTTCTTTAGCGTCCATTAGTCGTTACCCCCTGCTACTACTATGTAGTCCACGAATATACCCGGTGTCATTACGTATTCTGGCTCAAGTTCACCCACTTCTACCAGTTTCTCCGCCTCTACTATGACTATCTTACATGCAGTGGCTATGATTGAGTTGAAATTGCGTGTTGTCCCTCGGTGGAATATGTTGCCGGCCTTATCCACTATACTGCCGTGTAATATGGCAACATCTCCAAAGAGTGGTTTCTCAAGTAAATAATCCTTACCGTCTACGTTGATTATTTGCTTGTCCAGTGCAACGTCGGTCCCTATGCCTGTCGGTGTCAATACTCCACCCAGCCCGTGTCCAGCCGACCTTATGCGTTCGATAAGTGTTCCCTGTGGGACTAGGTCAACCTGCATTTCGCCCGTGCTCATAAGCCTACCCGTCTCAGGATTGGTGCCAATATGAGAGGTAATAACTCTCTTAACCTGTCTGGTGGCTATGAGTTTACTTACTCCTGTGCCTACAAGTCCGGTATCGTTGCCAATAATCGTAAGATTCTTAACTCCCTTGGCTACCATACCGTCAATAATGGTCTCGGCAGCACCGCATGACAAGAATCCGCCGTACATAACCACTGCGTCGTCATTGATAAACTCTAACGCTTTATCAAGTGATATAACCTTGTTTTTCAAATGTTCATCCTCCAAATAGTATTAGTTGGGTTCATTTATATGTTTAACTGTAATATCTATCTTAATAGTTTATCGGTGCTAGGCAATAGATGTGCGCTGTTGTGCCTATAGATGATTAATGAATTACACCAACTTGCGCTCTACCATCTCTTGCACGGCGAATGATATGACATCATCTGCGTATTTTCCCACACCGAATCCTGCGTCGTAGCCCAGTTCCTTGGCTAGTTCATGCGTTATGCGTGCACCACCACAGATGAGTACCACCTTACTGCGCAGTCCGTCTGCCTCTAATAACTCAACTAGATTGGTTAGGTTGGCTATGTGTATATCCTTCTGCGTAACTGTCTGTGATACCAGTAATATGTCTGCATTTACTTTTTTGGCGAACTCAATGAAGTCTGCGTTGTCTACTTGACTACCCAGATTGTATGTCGTTACCATATCATATCTCTCTAGTCCGTAGTGCCCAGCAAATCCTTTA
>Ga0265294_10006599_pt1 | contig 13894 bp, 4 predicted proteins | sample MunlanPumphouse3_FD_192504 | JGI IMG/M metagenome (GOLD analysis project Ga0265294, IMG submission 192504) | Groundwater microbial communities from a municipal landfill in Southern Ontario, Canada - Pumphouse #3 | ecosystem: Environmental > Aquatic > Deep subsurface > Groundwater | place... | reverse complement strand
CCTTTGGGCCTATCTGGAGAACCGTTGCCCCGAAGTGAGCAAAGACAGTATCGGCAGGTTGCTTTATTCTGAATTGGACGAAGAGCACAGTATATCCCGGGAACACGCCCTGTTACTATATAAGGCCTTGCACGAAGTAACCGTGGTCGATCCCGCCTTGGGTTCCGGCACTTTCCCGGTTGCTATGATGAAGCATCTCTTCCTGGTTCAAACCACTCTGGGCGAAATTCTATCCGGTTATCCTGAGTACGAGTCGTTGATCTCTCAAGGATCACTAACCGATCATGGTGACGCATTTGCGCTCAAACTACACATCATCGAGCGGAGCATCTATGGCTGCGATATAGATTACTTTGCCGTGCAGATCGCCAAACTAAGGTTCTGGATTGAACTAATGGTAGACTGTGAGCAGCCGGAAGCGCTACCCAACTTTGACTGCAAACTGGTTGTGGGCGATGCCTTGGTTAGCGTGGTGGGGACCGACCCTAAAGGGAAATTGGTGACCCTGGAAGATCATTTAGGACATCCCACCAGATCGTCTGGGCAGGGAGATGTTTTTTACACAATTGGGAAAACAGCTATTGAGAACCTGGGCAAACTCAAACACAACTACTTCAACGCCAATAGAGTTGAGGATCGGCAAAAACTATCCCAAGATATCAAGGAACAGCAGCAAGAGCTGTTATCCGACGTGGGAATCGAGCTAGATAAAATCACAGTGTCTGAAAAACATGTGTTATGGCAGATAGATTTTGCTGAGATCTTCTCTGGAGAAAATCCCGGTTTTGACATAGCTATAGCAAATCCCCCATACGTAAGGCATGAACTTATAAATTCAATTTTCCGCTCCAGTGATTTGCATATCACTTTGCAGCTGTTACGTGATACATACGGGTCGGTGTATGGCTTCAACGCTCCAGGAAATAGTGATTTATATGTTTTCTTCTATATACGAAGCTTAGCACTTGTTAAGTCTTATCATGGCGTCCTCTGTTATATTAGTTCAAACTCTTGGCTCGATGTTGATTATGGTGGACAATTACAGTACTATATAACAAGCAACGCTGAAATTCGTGCTATCATAGACAGTAAATATAAAAGATCCTTTACGGGAGCCGATGTTAACACATCTATAGCTTTGTTAGTAAATCAGATACACCCGTTAGACACACTAAACCTGATGGCGAATTTCTTTTTATTCCAGTCAGATTTTGAATTGGGGGGAGATATAATCGATTTTACAAAGCCTAATTCACTAGTAATTGAAGAACATTCTAATTATAGACAGCTATCCATACCTCAGATACGATTATTTGAAGAATCATCAGAAGAACGATCAAGAAACACAAAATGGGGTTCAAGATTTCTCAGAGCCCCAGATGTCTATTTAAAACTTTTGGAAAACTCTGAGAATAGACTTGTTCGTTTATGTGATATAGCGCAAATAGGGACATACTTGAACACAGGTGGAGCAGATGAATTCTTTTTTCTTCGAGTAATTCATTCTGACACACAAAATTCTCTTATTGAGTCTACAATAGAAAATGAAAGATTCCTATTACCAAATATTCATTTGCGAACCTTGATTAAGTCTCCTAGGGAATTTAATAAGATACTGATTGAATCCTATGGCATCAATTGGTGTGTTTTTGTGTGTAATGATCCAATTGAAACGCTACCTGATGAAGTTGTCAGATTTATCAAATGGGGCATAGAACATAACTTTAACGAAAGATCAGGATGCAAGTCTAGAAAACCGTGGTATAAACTACCAGAACAAGCATATAAAGGCTCACCAATACTAGTTGGGAGAAATCACCACCAAACACATATTGTATACTATAATCCAGAACGGATTGTATCTAATCGCTTCTATAGAATTGAGCCTAATTCGAATCATTCTATTAAAGGGTTGACTGTATTTCTAAATTCATCTGTAGGATGGTTACAGAAAGAACTACTGGGCCGGACAAATCTTGGACAAGGAGCCCTTGATACTCAAGGCACAGATTTATCTAGAATTCTGATTCCAACACTTGAGATACTAGAAAAAATCGAAATTGAAACAGAAGGGCCATTTCACAATCTCATGAATCGCATAGCTTTGCCTGCAAGAGACGAGATTTTTCAGAAGGATCGATAAGAGATAGATTTATGTGTTCTCCGTTTGTTAGGATTATCCAAGCACAGACTGGATATATGCAATGCTATTGCGGATTTAGTCGAATCAAGAATTCTTAAAGCGAGGTCAATATAATGGTAATGAACATTAATGAAGCAATTCAGACCCTTACTCAAAAGCTTATTGATAGGGGAACTACGGTGATTTCGGTCGAGGATTTATCTAAAAATGGCAAGTATGGGAATGCAAGATTAACTACAGACTCTCACGAGATATATCATGTAAAATACACTAAGAGTGGATACAAGCCTAAAGATTCTGATCGTGTAAGTTCTGGAGCTAAAGAACTTGATGCTAAACTGAAATTTGCCATCAAATCATTTGGGAATGGAGAAGATACACTTAATGGAATTGATGAAGATTTGATACTTTACTTACTAAGTATGATGAATAATGGTTTTGTGTGCTTTTTTGTAACAGTTTTATCAGATGGCACGACATTGTGGTGTAGAGCTGATAGTTTTTATGAATTTGTAATGCGCTATGATACTTTTTTCAAATTTCCCAAAACAAACGTACCCGTCTGTGAAGTACCAATGGGATGGCTAAAACCATGGGGCGAACCAATAGTAGGCTACCCGTCGAAGGAAATATAGGCAAGGATTACAACATGAAATCAATAGGTATTGATTATGGGACAGGAACTTCTGTTCTTGCTGAGTGGATGGGGACATCTTCACGAATAGATACATCAATCACAAAAGAAGGACTGGTTTTATCTGATGTCATCTATGGAATGGACGGGAAGATGATACTTGATATTGATCCATTCCTCTCAACAATTGCTTGCGCGAAGGTAGAGAGAAACATTAAAAGGCGGTTAATGGCAGAGTCCGAATCAGACAACTGTGTTGAAATTGAATACCTTAAAAGCCTAGTCGTTGGTAGAGTTAGTTATATATTTCATAATTTTATAAGTAATTCCTCGGATGCCGTTGCTAAAGTAATCCTTACTTGCCCAGCTAACACTGGCCAGGCTTACAGAGAATCCCTATTCGATATAGCTAAACAAGTTGGATTACCATCAGTGGACATAGTTGATGAGCCTACAGCAGCGGCTGTGCATCACGGATTGGGCCAGAAAGCCACTGCCAACGAGAGATGGATGGTTATCGACTGGGGCTGCGGCACCCTCGACGTTTCAATGATCCAGAGAACTGCAGGCTCACCAGACCTGAAAGTTGTATCCATAGCTGGTAACAACCATTTGGGTGGTTCCGACATGGACAAGCTCCTGGCAGATCATTTGGCAACCAAGTATGGTTTTATAAGTGATGATCTGAAGCCTTACGAGGCTGAAAGGATCAAAAAACGCCTCTCAGATGAGATTGAGGTTGAAGATAAGCTTGAGTTGTTCAGCGGAGGCAATGTCCCAATAAAAGTGACAAGGGATGAATTGGAACTGCTGGTTGCCCCGTTGATAGATAAATGCTCTGAGATAGTTGAGCAAGCACTTCAGGATGCCCACTGGGAAAGCATAGGTCCAGACAGAATCATTGCGACTGGCGGGCCTATACTGATGCCCTGTGTGAAGAGGTATCTCATAGAACTAACAGATGAATATGGAGCTGAGTTAAATGACAGAGACCCTCTGACCAGTGTAGCATTAGGAGCTGCCAGACTTGCCGAAATCAAACGGATTGGTGGATTATTAGTAACGAGTAAGGTATCCAAATCCATCGGCATCAGAGTTGCTGAGGGAGATAACACCGATGTTTATCATATAGTGATACACCGCGGCGAGGAAAGACCTGTTCGAAGATCGGTAGAACTTAGTACTAGTGTTGACTTGCAAGACATAATTGAGATCGAGATAAGGGAGGGGGATAACGAGTCCAGCGCCGAGGCCAACAGCATGATCGCCAGATTGAACGCTGTCGTTCGGCCGGACAACAAGGGCTCAGTACGTATGAAACTGAATCTCTCCTTGAGTGACAATGGAGGTATGGAAGCCTATCTGGAACCACTGGGAGATTCCAACTCACTCAGAGAGGTACAACCTGTGGGGATCAAACTAGGCACTGAGCGCAAGGGAACAGCCACTGCGGAGCTGAGAGCCGGAGATCCGGTTAGTGAGTTTAAGGAGCAGGTGCTGGACATTAATGCCGATCCGGACACAGCCCGCCAGATCTATGACCGTCTGAAAGTTAAGTACCATCCAGACAGACAACCAGAAAATCATGACCATTGGGTTCAAAGGCTGGAGGCAATGGATAACCTCTTTAACGATTATCTGAGGGACATAGAGCGGCAAATGCAATCCTCCAACGTCCCGAATCTGCCTTGGGATATTAGCGATGAACTCGAAAGTTACTACATCGATGAGGTACTGGCCAAGAGGATGACACATTGCCTGGCCAATGAAATCGGCACACCTGGGCAGCAGGAGGTAATGACTCGGCTCTTGAAGAAATATCCGGATTACCGCAGAATCCTGGCTTCCTATCTCTTTGGCATTAAGCGAAATAAAGTATTGCAAGACCTGTTGGCAAAGGATGACAGGCCTCACGTGGGATTAGTTGTGTTGCTACAGAACATACCCGATAAACCTATCCGTGAAAGACATGAAGTGCTCAAAGCGGCATATCGGGTTCCAGAAGCTAAAGTCCGGGAATTTCTGAGCAATCCTGCACTGGAAATAGATAAACTGTACGAATTGGTGCCAAGTAACGCACAAGCTGAAGTTAATCCAATCAATGGAGCTCCAGCACACCAAAAAACAGATTTGCAGTATGAGTATCTTAACGGAGATACTATCATTACGGGTAACACATATCCAGTAAAAGATCAGATAAAAGCTGCAGCTAGGATGAGGGGTACGGCTGCGTCTTTCGATTATGGTAGAAAAGCTTGGGTGATCAAGGGCAAACACATAACAGACAAGGATATCTTTGGCTAATGAAACAGCTTGTAGTAAGCGATGAATTCCTAAGTGAGTTAGATTTACTCTCTTCAGAACTTAAAGAGCGATCATTGGAAAAGATCAGGCTCTTAACCGAGAATCCGGCTCATCCTTCCCTTAACGCCCATAAATTGAACAGGGTGCCGAACAAGTGGGAGTGTTACATCTCCATGAGCCATAGGCTGATCTACGAGTTTCAGGAAGAGGAAATCCGCCTCTGGAGGATAGGGGACCACTCCATAATTGATCAGGCGCATATTCGCTCCTTTTCACCTCACACTTCGTTTCGCAGACTGGAACAAGAGGAACATGCGAATGAGGGACAAACAAGTTTCCAAATCCCGGCTGAATGGCTTGAAAACAGAGATGATCAAGCTGAAAACCCCTTTAGATACGTTCCAGCATCTCATCTAAGGATTCTGGGGGTACCCTCTGATTTGATCCCGGTTGTCAGGTCCGCGCCCAGCCCGGAAGATGCTGTTGCAGTTGCCGGTTTACCCAAGCACACCCAGACTTGGCTGATGGAGTTGATGACCGATCCAGTGTTTGAAGATGCTCTCTTCGACCAGCATAGCCTGCTATTCCGAACGACTCTTGACCGTTTGGAGGGATATTGCCAGGGCAAGATCAAGAGGTTGATGCTTAATCTGGAACCCGAACAGCAGGAATTCGTAAACAAGCCCCTAAACGGGCCTTTGATGCTCAAGGGCTGTGCTGGGTCGGGTAAGACCACAGTTGCTTTATACAGGGCAGTTCAATGCGCACAGACGGGTGGGAAAACGATCTTCCTTACCTTCAACCGCACTCTGGCCAATGCAGCGCAATCCTTGATCGAGGAACTTATTGGTCCTTTGCCTGCCAATCTGGAGATAGCCAATATCGATGCCTGGCTGGTTAGATTCCTCCGCAGCAGGGGATATTCCATAGATATTTTAAGTAACGACGAAGTTCAGGCAGTATTTCGGGACGCGCTGCAAACTGCACAAAAAAGCGAGCGTTCTTATGTCTACGACTTCCATTGGTCCTTTTTCAGGGATGAGATCGGCAGAGTGATCAAGGGCAACGGACTAACCAAGCAGGACGATTATCTTGCCATACCCAGATACGGCCGCAAATCAGCTTTGCGCAGAAAGGCCCGGGCGGCCACCTGGGCAGTTTATGAAGCATATCAGGGGCAGCTTCAGAGCAGAAAACGCATCGATTGGCAGGATATCAGCCTGATAGCGTATCGTGAATTGTTCAAGAAAGCTCTGGATAAACCTTACGAGCATGTGATAATTGACGAGGCACAGGATCTGACCTCCATTCAAGTAAGAATTGCCCAGCGGATGATGGGTGGAGGATCACCCAGTGGAGCTCGGAGTATCTTTTTGGTGGGTGACGTGTCTCAAACCCTATACTCGAGGGGTTTTTCCTGGAAGCAGGCAGGGCTAATGCTGCAGGGTAGAAGCCACAACCTGCGCAAGAATTTCAGGAACACAAGACAGATAGCCGAGGCAGCCGCTGGCTTGAATAGTTATAATCGGCTGATGCAGTTATCAGATGACTATGTGGACCCCAAATTCACATCCCGGCAGGGGCCCAGGCCGATAGTACTGGATGCGTACTCCAATGAAAACGAAATAACTGCTATTATCAACAAAACCTTGGATTTGGCTGGAGACAATCGCTTTCGCCTGGCTGATTTTGCCATTCTCTGCCCCACCCTTGATCTTTGTGCCCAGGTGGGTAAGAAATTGGGGGAACAACGGGTACCTTTCATCAGCAAGGGGGATGATCTCTTCGACATCCTGGAAGAAAAGATCAAAGTACTCACAATCCACTCGGCCAAAGGATTGGAATTTCCCGTTGTGTTTGTATTAGGATTGCATGAAGGTACGATGCCACAGTATCAAAGGCTTAGCATCGATGATGAAGAAAAAGAGCTCGCTCTGGAGAGGGATCGAACTCTCTTCTACGTGGCTATGACCAGGGCTGCAGAGATGTTATATTTGGTTACTTCCAAGGAAAAACCATCCAGGTTCATCTCCGAAATCGAGAGATTGATTCGGTTTGAAACCTTCAATCGGAGTTAGAATGGAACACTTGCTCGATATCTTAATAACTCATCTGGCAGAATATGCTTTGCCGGAGCCAGAAACCGCTTATTGCATCAATATAAAGGGACAGGAAATCAAAGCCTTGGCTGCCTGGGTAAGCGAGAAAAAAGCCATAAAACCTGGCAACAAATCTCAATCCACAGAAGCTGACGGTTGGCAGATATGGGAAGCATTTGATGAACAATCAATACAAGTGGCGTTAAGCGCTATAGCCAGATCTCTTTCCATCGAGCCAAATGTGATCAGACTTGATTTTTCCAGGGTCAATGATTTAAAAGATGCACAACTATTTGTCCAGGCCAAAGCCGAAGCCGAAAAGTTAATTGAACAAATTCAACCGGATCATCCTGATTATGAGAAATGCGCATTATTGATTAGAGAGTTACGTAAAAAGATCAGGGAGACTGGAATAAATGTGACTCCCAGGCAACCAGAGCAGCCCAAGATATCGATCCCCGCACTGATCCAAAAGGATGCCACAAGAATATCACAAGTTCCTGAAATAGACTGCAACATCATGGGGTTCTTCTCCCCCAATGATGAGACTATGAGTGCTGTCGATGCTTTATGGGTGGCTCAGATACGTAAGGGGACAGTTTCCGTTTGGACAGCCTGTTTGGAGGGAAATCCAGCTTATAGCGATGATCCGTCCTGGGAAACGTTAAATTCTGAAGTGGAAATGCTGGAACAACTACTGGATAGACTGGATGGGAAAGCAAGCTTTCTATGGCAGGCCGGCAAGGCTATGCGTTTGATGCATAACTGGCATTATAGGATAACTGGTAACCCGATGACGGGACAGCAGTTTGTTGATCTAAGCCTACTTTCTCAGATGGCTTTCCCTTTGGTCCTACGCAGCGATAATCCTGAAGCGATGTGTAAGCTTTTGGATATAGAATACATGGACGAGATGGGCAACGGCGGACCCTTGGCAGCAATGATCGGTTTGATCGGGAGAATAAAAGAATCTCTAAGTGGCCTGCCAGAGACTCAGCGGGCTATGCTGAGGAAAGTGATTAAATCACCCACTTCAGCGAGGTCAAAGTTAATACAGGGCATGGATCAGCTACTATCAGATTATTGGGGATTAGCTGAATCGCATGAGTTACTGGATTACTTCACCCCGCTTACTGAAGAAATAGATCCCAGCGCTTACTTGGACATGGTGCAAAGCCATTTCCGGTCAGTCCCCGACGTTAGTCTGTCCAGCACAGGATTAAGAGATGCCCAAGCTAAAACACTAGCTCATTTCTTTCTCAAAAGTGGTTATCTGGAACAGGTTGCCGGAGATAATTACAAGTTGCGTGAAGCACAATATGGATTCAGCCAAAGAATTGATGAGTGCCTTTCCGATACGAAGGCGTATTTGCTTGAGGCAGGTACAGGCATTGGCAAGACTATTGGCTATCTGGTGCCAGCATTGCTTTCGGGTAAAAAGACATTCGTATCTACAAACACCAAAGCCCTGCAGGATCAGGCTTGGCAAAAAGACGTGCCTGCAGTCCTGGAGGCTTTCACTCTGGCTGGCATTGAAAGGACAGTTTCGATAATCAAGGGCAAGGGAAACTACGTATGCCTACAAACAGCCTCGGACATGCTGGAGGATGCGCACGACTTCATTGATCATCCTGATGACCTGTATTTCTTGGGTGCGCTTATCAACTGGCTCCCTCTTACAGAAACAGGTTGGTTGAGCGAAATTGAGCACCTGCAAAACTTTAAATTGATCGGCTTACTGGGAAGAGATGCTGCCCCTCCCAAGCTCAGGGAAGAATGGGCAGACATCGATCCACATTCTGTAGCCAGAGAGACAGCCTCCAAATCGGATCTGATTTTGGTAAACCACAGTTATGTGGTATCAATCGCGAATGCCGCAGATACCAGCAAGAATGACTTTGAGACACTGATCATGGATGAGGCACACAATCTGGATGCTGTTGTTACTGAAGTTCTTACCAAGCAGTTCCGTCCTTGGGCGCTGCAACATGAGCTAAACTCCCTGTTAAAAAAGGATGATCATGGAGAAATCCAAGGTTTAATAAGAGCGCTGCTGGCTAATCCCCAATTGAAGGGCAATCCTCTATTGGAGAGATTTAAAAATGCCCTGGATAAGTTTGAGCCACTGCTCAATTCATGGTGCAGACAAGCCAGAGAACGCCTCAATCAGATGTATCCCAGTATCGACAACATCGATCCAGACTATCCCACTTCCTTTGAAACTAAAGCGTTTTGGGTGGAATCGCTCTATGCTTCAGCAAGTGTGTTAAAAGAGGCAGTATCATCACTGGAACTGGCTTTGCACGACCTGATCCCGCAGTTGACTGATTTGAAAGGCCTTCCGAAAAGAGTGTCTGGGTCATTGGGTGCTTTTGAAGACCACCTCAGTGAAAACGATGAAGCTCTGGAATACCTGTTTGAGAGAAAACCGGATTGGGTTCTTTGGGGCCAAGCCAAGGTGAAGGTTAAACCAGGCGGTTTGCCCGAAAAAGAGGGTAAATTGATAGCTTGGACTACTGAACTGCTTTGTACTCCTTTGGATGTTGAGGGCTGGCTCAGAGAAACACTGAACCCCATTTATAAACACAAAGCCTATGTATCTGCGACCATAACCGTGGGGGGCGTGTTCGACACGATCAAGCAGCGTCTGGGACTGAGCAGCGAGGATGACACCAAGACGCCGATCACTGGCATCTATCCCTCTCCATTCGATTTCAAGCATCAAGCTTTATTGGCAGTATCTCATGACATCCCTCAGGCAAATCCAGAACTTAAGATAGATCCGCTGTATATGGAAGCACAGAGCAAGCATATCGCGGACTTGGCTATAGCCGCTAAAGGCAGACTAATGGCCTTGTTTACATCACACCTGATCATGCGGGAAATTGCACCCAGACTGCAAGCCAGGCTAAGGGATCAGGGAATTCTGGTGCTAACCCAGAATGACGCCAGTCGGGCAGCCTTGGTTGAAAGGTTCCGCGAAGCTCCCGCGAAAGGCGAAAAGATAGTCTTGCTGGGGGTAAGATCTTTTTGGGAAGGCATCGATGTGCAAGGCGAAGCTCTTTCGGTGCTGGTAGTAACCAGGCTTCCGTTTGAGTATCATGGACATCCTGTGGCGATTGCCAAGAGCCAATTCTATGAGTCACATGGCTTGGATCGGGACTATTTCCGGGACATGGTGGTTCCCACTGTATTTCTGCATCTGCGGCAAATGTATGGCCGCCTGATCAGGTCTGAGCGGGACCGGGGTGCTTGCGTGATCACCGATCCCAGAATACATTTTCGCAGTTATGGCAGAGCCCTGCTGCAGAGCTTGCCAGAGACAGTTACGGTGGTTGATAAAAGCGATAAGGTGGTATCTGAGGTCGAAAAATTCTTAAACGGCGAGAAAATTGAATCCACATTTGACTGGGGCTCCATAGCTGATGAAGAGCGAGAGCTATCACCGGAACAAAGAGCTATTGTGGAAAGCCAGAGTAAGAGGATTTTGGTCAGAGCATCAGCAGGATCGGGGAAAACACACGTGCTCATATCAAGAATAATCAGGCTTGTTGGCTCTGATGACGCCCAGCCAGGCGATGTTTTGGCTTTAACATACACAAATAAGGCTATGAACGTGATGCGAGACAGGCTCAGTCGAGATCTAAAAGAAAAGTCGCATAGCTTGTATGGCAATGTGCTGACTTATCATAAATTGGCCACGAGGATAATACGCCAGGATGATAAAGATCAAGGCAAAGAAACTGAGTTCCTGAATGAGAAGAATCCTGAAAAGCAAAAAGAGCTCTTCGATATGGCTCGGAAGCAGGCTGGAATATCAAGAGATGGTCTATCTGATGAAGATGCAACGACCCTGGTCAGCTACGCCCAGAACGGACTGGTTAATGAGGAAGATCTCAAGAATTATTCTGCATCAGGTGACAATACAACGATTACTAAACGATTTGCATTGTTCTATCTGGAGTATGCCAGATTATTGCGCGAAAACAATCTGATTGACTACGGCGAGGCAATCATCAAAGCGGTTACTATCTTAAGGGACAAGAAACAATCCCAAAGATGGGGTAACCGTTTCAAGTGGATTTTCTGCGATGAGTACCAGGATACTTCTCCTGCTCAAGCAGCGCTACTACAATTATTGGGGCAACAGGCGAACCTTTTCGTGGTCGGAGATAATAACCAGTCGATCTACTCTTGGCAAGGCTCAGACCCAGAGAATCTAAGAAGATTCGAGCTTGATTTTCCCAATACAGCACCTTACTATTTGTCCAAGAACTATCGCTGTTTCCCAAAACTGGTTAAAGTATCATACAAGTTTCTGGCTCAGGCAGGGGAAGAAAGTGGCATAAAGATCGAATATGACGAGAATAGATCTACCGAAGAGCAAAATGTATACTATCTGCATAATGCAGACGATAAGACCGAATCTGGAGCTTTAATCGGTTTGATCCAAGCTGCCCTAAACCTTGAGATACCTGGAGATCCTCCGCCCAAGGCAACTGTTGGTGTACTAGCCAGAAAATGGGTTCTGCTCTATACTCTGGAGGCCGAATTATTAAGAAGTGGCATTCCCTATAAATTTGAAGGGGATACGGCTATAGGGCTGCTGGCAAACGCTAAAATCAAAGATATTGTTATCAGAGCGGCTAGGCTGCTTGAAAGGGTGTCCAGTAATGCTGAGTTCGGCGATACCAGCGAAGGCCAGATAGGGAAGGATATCAGATCTGAAGTTATCACAAAAGCTGATGTATTGTTGAAACGTGTTCTTGATAGCATGCCTGGAAAGGCCCTGGAAGAGATCGAGAAACGTGATTTTGACCATTTATGCGGTGTTCTTAAGGATAATGATGCAACTATACTCTCTGCTTTTAGCGCTGAGCCTGAAAAGACTAAACTGATCCTATCTACCGTGCATAGTCAAAAAGGTGAGGAATTCGACACTGTAATTGTTCTTGGGATGGAAGAGGGAAACTCTCCCCACGAGCCTCCCAAAGCGCATAAACGGCTGCTGGAATGGCGTAAATTAGTACAAACATATAGCCGTGCGACCTGGAGGAAAGATCTCACCGATGAGGACTTGGAATCGCTTTATGACCAAGAAGAGAAAAGGATATTCTATGTTGCCTTAACCAGAGCCAGACACAATCTGATCGTATCCAGAGCTCAAAAAAGATGTCTCTATAACAACTCCAGCCGAAGCTACGAAAAATCATGCTTCCTTGATCTGGCTCATGACCCTAAATGTGTTACTGAAACTGATGACGGTGGGCAGATACACTTGAGCGCAGCTGCTGCAGCTAAAGACGCATCGTACCGTTCTGATGGTAGAAAGTTCCAGACAAACAGCGGGCAAAAAGTTCGTTCCAAATCCGAAATGCTCTTGGCTAACGAATTTACTGCCAGGGGCATCTATTTTGAGTATGAAGAACCTGATTTCGGAGTGCCCGGAGCTCTTCCTGACTTTATCTTCCCTGATTATGGCAATCCAGTGTTGGAACACCTGGGGATGATGGATGACAATGTTTATCGGGAAAAATGGGATGAGAAAGCCAAGAGATATGAGGCCAGAGGGATCTTGTTCCTGCAGACTAATGAACAAAACATCAGGACATTGGAACAAACTATGGATAATCTGCATGACCAGTTCATAAGCCACGCAGAAAGAAGGTTTGGCAAGGACTATCTGGATAAGATTGCCTTGGTTGAGAAGTTAAGGCGAGAGTCCGATATAATAATTATGCACCAGGTTCAATCTTCCCCAGACCTGATCTATGAAATCCAAACTAGCCCTATTGGTGCTACCTTATGCTGTATCCCACATCCGGGAGAATCAAGCAGGAAGCCTGATTTGGAAACGTATTCCGGAACTGAGATTAAATGGGGATGTAAGACCATAAATGGAATTCAAATATGGCTGGGAAATCTACTATTAGAGGGATAGATGATCGAAATTAGAGTCTTTATATCTTGCCCGAGTAGAGATACAGTCTTGGGGAACTTACCATTAGAACTGGTTTCGACAGCTGATGATTTAAACAAGTACTATGAACCTCAAGGCTTCCTAATAAAGCCATTGTATTGGGAACAACCATTCTTTGTTGGTTCAGAAATAGGTAAAACTCCCCAACAACTGATCGACGAAAAGGTTGGCGATTATGATCTATACTTTGGTATGATGGGAAGTAGATACGGCAGTGAGCTACAAGACAATCCTATATCCCTAACAGAGTATGAGTTTAACGATGCTTTAGTAAGAAACGCTAAATCTAGCCAATATAAATATCCACGCATTGTTTGCTTTTCATTTCTAAAAGCAAGTAAGGAAGATTGTGACGATGGGCAGTTCGAAAAAATCGAGGAGTTTCGATATCGTGCTTGGGAGACTGGGATTTCTAACGTTTATACAAATAAAAACGAGATCGTAAGACTTTTTGAATCCAAACTTAAAGAGTGTGTCGATACATCTTTTGTTAAGTATTCGCTTCCAAACGAGTATACAATACCATTATCAATTACAGACAGAACAAACGCGAGGGATTCTATCTTTCGATTAAACCAAAGCTGCCTATATGAAGAGATCAGTGAAGGTAAAAGAATCTTGTTGTTGGGTAGTGGTGGTTCAGGAAAATCGACATATTTGGAATACATAGCATATTTGTATTCAAACGAGATTGATTCATTTACTCCTGTATATATCAAACTAAAACTATACAA
>Ga0265294_10006598_pt1 | contig 13896 bp, 11 predicted proteins | sample MunlanPumphouse3_FD_192504 | JGI IMG/M metagenome (GOLD analysis project Ga0265294, IMG submission 192504) | Groundwater microbial communities from a municipal landfill in Southern Ontario, Canada - Pumphouse #3 | ecosystem: Environmental > Aquatic > Deep subsurface > Groundwater | place... | reverse complement strand
AACACACTATACACATATCTATGACATCCGTTCTCTCCGCGCACTACTGCTTAACTCTCACACATTCTTCCTGTGGTTTACCATACTTCGATTTATTTTGTGCTGGTTTTTGTTGTACCGAGGACAAAAATCAGACATTCGTTAGGTGTTTTATAACCTTCTCAAGCGAGACGTTAAAATCAGCATCCATTTCAAAAAGAGGCAAACCGTATTTCTTCGCTTCTTGTTCAATGTAGTCCGAATAAACGGTAATCATGCGCGCAATATTTGCGAATGTGGCTTCGTCTTTTGTCTTTCTCAGAATCCAATCATTCGGCGTCGTGGATTTATGAAAGTCTTGCAGCATTTTTTCTTCATCTCGTTTTAAAAGAAATGCTGTCTTTATATGTTCATTACCAAACTTTTTCAGAATCTGACTGACAATTTCCGGCGTAACTTGGTATCCCTCAACAATGAAATCATCCCCATCCGTCAGGTATATTTCTGCCATCATGCTTATCGCATCGTACGTTGCCTTAGATTGCTCTACATAGCCCTGAACGATTGCTTCCGAAGTGTGCTGCGCATAGAACTCATCATTACTCTCTCCACGTAAGTACCTATGTGAAAATAACGTAGAATGCTGTTCTTTCGGAATGTAAGCCCAGGCAATATTTTCCAATGTGTCAGAGGATATCCAAGGAATAAGTAATTTCTTACTCAGCGTTTTTGCCAGTGTTGTTTTCCCACACTTTGGTGGACCCCCGATTAAATACACGACCATAACATTCAAAGTATCTGCCAAAAGTCCAAAGGTTTAAAACTTGAGAGGCAATTTAAGAGTTTCTCTTAGCATGTGCTTCAGTGCATTCTTCCCTTGGGTTGTTTTCAGATACTTCTCTCGACGCAATGCATCTTTTTGAGAAATGTAAGCTTCAGAAAAAATAAGCTTCCACGGTCTTTTGGATTTTGTCGAAATGACACTTCCTTTGTTATGTGTCTTAAGGCGTTTTGTCATATCGGTCGTATAACCAACATATAGTGAACCATTCCTCATGCTACGAAGGACATAGACGGTGAACATAGCGCTTGATTGTATCAAGAAGTCCCGTAGTACGCACTCCATGTAACAAGTGCTTCGCACTGCTACATGGCAAGCCGTGCGACTACAGGACACTCTGTATGCGCTTCTCTATTATATGTACTCCATACTTTGTGGCTCGCCATGAAGTTGCGCCACAGCGCATACTTCGTGGTGCCCCCGGCAGGAATCGAACCTGCATCTGCCCCTTAGGAGGGGGCCGTTCTATCCATTGAACTACAGGGGCGACGCGCATGCGCAACACACCAAGCTTACTATCCCCCTGCCCCAATCCCAATCCCAATCCTCACCCCCATTCCAATACCCACTCATGCTTCCAGCACTACAACTTCTCTACCCTCCTGTGGCAGGCTTCCGGCTTTGACTTCCAGTAACTTCACCGGCTCCTTCCCCGTTGCACCGCATACCTTGAGTGCTTCCGCATACTTCTCCACTCCTCCCGTGTTTAAAACCACCAGAATACGCGGATCGATTTCATCAATGAGCTTCTGCATGATTTTTGGGCTATCGGAGGGAATGAAGAGGATATCTACATCCCCCAGCTGCTCAATCTGTTCTCCTGTCCACTCTATGAGTGGCGAGTGTAGGAAAGCGCATCGCATTCCGGCTGCATCTATGGTGTAGGAAACAGCCGCACCTTCTTTCTGCCCAATGCCCTGAATGGAAACCCCGCACATATCGTATTCGCCTGGCCACGATATAATGCGGTCTTCCGGCTGTTCTTGGGGCGTGCTTCGTAGCACCAATTCCCCTTCGGCAGGTTTGATGCCATTTTCCGCCAGCACTGTGAGTGCTTGCTTACGGGTCTGCATGCGCACCGTGGCGCCGCCGAGAGAAGTGAATGTGAGCATTGGCTAGATGATAGGGAAGTAATGCTGGAAGCGGAAGGGCAGAACACCGCTTATGAGGCTGTACGCATAGCCGCTTTGGTAACCGACTGTACAATATTGCCTGCTGCTACGCGCGGTACCGGCATTTTGCGGATGCGCGCCCCAAGTCCCGTAAGCTTTTCGTCTATTCGGTCGTAACCGCGCTCGATGTAACGCACATCGGTAATCACCGATTCCCCCTCGGCGCAAAGCGCTGCAATCACCATGGCCGCGCCCGCACGGATATCGTTACTCGCCACCGTGCGGCCCCGGAGTTGTTTGTGCCCGATGATGAGCGCTTGATGTGCGTTGAGTATTTCTATGTGTGCTCCCATCTTCTCTAACTCATACAGGTACGCCATGCGCCCCTCAAACAGGCGCTCGAAAATACGGCTCACGCCGGAAGCCTGAGTCATGAGCACTCCCATAGGAGCCTGCAGATCCGTGGGGAATCCTGGGAAAATATTCGTGCGCACTTCGGTGCTCTGCAGCGAGGAAATTTCCCCATCCACAAAGAGCACTTGCTCGCCCTCATCATACTTCCACACACCTCCCATACGCCCTATCGCCTCCAGGAAAGAGAGGAGGTGACTGGCATCCACACCGTGCAAGCGGACTTTGCCGCGTGTTACGAGAGTCCCGATAACGAATGCGCCTGCCTCCAGGTAGTCGAAAGGCACAGTATGTTCGGCACATCGCAATTGTTTGGTTCCCTTTATGACAACACTATGTGTACCCACCCCCTCCACGGCGGCTCCCATGGATACCGCAAAACGCTCCACTTCCTGCACATGGGGCTCCGCAGCCGCGAGATCAATGCGCGTTTCCCCCGGGATGCACGCAGCAGCCAAAACCGCATTCTCGGTCGCCGTCACACTGAATTCCGGCAGTATCACATGTCCCGGCTTCAGCGTACCACGCAGGTGCAGGCAATCTGGAGTACTGATATCTTCTGCCCCCAACTGCGTCAGAGCAGTGATGTGCGCGTCTACCGGGCGTTTACCCAAGACACATCCTCCGGGATATGCCATTTGTACTTCGCCAAAACGCGCGAGCATCGGTCCTAGCAGAACAATGGATCCCCGCAGTTTGGATACGTACTCCATAGGAATCACCTTCGATTGCATGTTGTGTGTCCGTATGCGCACGGTATCACTCTGAAACGATGTTTCCGCACCCAGGAATTCCAGGATTTCCAGCATTTTCCGCACATCCCGCAGACGCGGTACATTGTGCAGCACTGTTTCCCCCGTACAGAGCACGCTGGCGGCAATCAGGGGCAATGCAGCGTTCTTCGATCCGCTGATCACAATGTCGCCGCGCAACGGCACGCCGCCTGTAATGTGGAAACGGGTATCCATGGAGTACGCATTCTAGTGCAGAGCCCAGCAACAGGCGAGCAGGAGACAGAGAAAGTCAATGGGTGGAATGCGCGCGTTTTGGCGTATGGGACCTCTGTAAAAGCATCTGCAGCAGCAATAGAGCCACACCAACATTGATACACATGTCCGCCAGGTTGAATACGGGGAATGTGCCTATCTGAATCATATCTGTGACGTATCCGTTCATGGCACGGTCAATCAGGTTCGCCGCACCCCCTCCCAGTATGCAACCGAACCCTGCCTGCTCCATCTGCGTATGCGCGGATTTCCAGGCGGCATAAGCTAAAACAGCCAGCGCGACAGTGATAATCACCTCCTGGTACGGCCCCAGATGCACGCCGAAGGCAATACCTGCGTTGTGCGAGCGCTGTAAACCAACGAATGAGCCAATAATGGCTATTCTCTGGTGTAAAAACGCATCGGTGAGCCATGCGGTTACCAGGCTGGCTGCCGCGGTCGCCGCCGTTGCACAGAAGAGCAAGCGCATACAGGGAAAGGATACAGCGGATGCATAGTTTGGGAATGCCTGTTTTTCTCTTGCCCCACATGCATACTGGTATGTATACTCAGCTTGTCGGATGGATTCTATGCTCACTATCCCCTACACTCGGGATGGTGGTTTTCTCCTAATTCCGGCTTTCACCATTCCTCCCCAAGAAGCGCCATGAGAGCATCCTTCCTCGCCGCCATCAATCAGATTTGTTCCGAGAAAAACGTGAGCCCCGACCAGGTGTTGGAAGCCGTTAAACAGGCTATCGCCACCGCGTACCGCAAGGATTACGGCAATAAAGAGCAGGAAATCCGCGTAGAACTCAAAGAGGGGCATGATTTACCGACTATTCTGCTCATTAAGGAAGTGGTGGAAACCGTTGAGAATGAAAACTTTGAAATCAGTTTAAAAGATGCTAAAAAACTCAAACCCGATACAGAAGAGGGTGATGAGATCGCTATTGACGTTACCCCCATAGAATACGGGCGTATTGCTGCGCAGGCGGCAAAACAGGTGATTCTGCAAAAACTGCAAGAAGCAGAGAAGCAGAGCCTCTATGAGATATTCAAGGGCCGCGAACGTGAGCTCCTCACCGCAACGGTGACGAAAGTTGAGCACAACTGGGTCACCCTGGAAATTGAGGGGATGACGGTAACACTGCCTTGGAGGGAACAAATCCCCGGTGAGCATTACTACACCGGCAAACGTATCCGTGTGTACTTAGACACAGTGGAAATGACAGGTAAAGGCCCCCAGCTCCGCATTTCGCGCACACATCCAGAACTCGTGCGCAAGCTGCTGGAACTGGAAATCCCGGAAGTGCGCAACGGCGATGTAACGATCATGGCCATTGCCCGCGATCCCGGATTCCGCAGTAAAGTCGCCGTCCGCAGCGATGACCCGCGCATCGACCCGATTGGAGCATGCGTAGGTCAAAAAGGCGTACGCATCCAGGCCGTTATGGAAGAACTCAACGGCGAGCGCGTCGACATGATCGAATGGTCGGAGGATCCCATCAAACTCATTTCGACTGCGCTCCAGCCTGCATCCATTTCGGCTGTGATCATCGTGAACGACACGGAACGCCTGGACGAGGAAGGGCGCCGCATTAAGAAGCGCGCGGCCGTGTTCGTGGAAGAAGCACAGCGCCCCATGGCTATCGGTAAGAAGGGGCAGAATATCCGCTTGGCGACACAGCTTTCCAACTATGAACTGGATATGTACAACTACGAGGAATTGCCCGCCTTCAAAGCGAAACTCGCTGAGTTGCGTGGCGAATCCGCCGATACTGTCGTCGTAGCAGAGCTCGCGGTTGCGGAGAACGAAGAGGGAGCAGACACCGCCGCAACAGGGGAACAAGCGGAAGCGGCGACAGAAGTGGCTAGCGAAGAACCGGCATCGAAAACCGAAAAGACGAAGAAAAAGGCAACGGGCAAGAAAGTGAAAAAAACGGCAGCTCCCAAGGAAACCGCCGAAGAATCCGTGGAGTCTGCCGAAGAAAATACGGAAAAAGAGCCGCAGGCAGAAGAGAAAGAATAGTCCTCCTGCTACCATAGCTCCGTGGACCTCCCCGCATTACCGTTCACCGTACTGGATACGGAGACCACCGGGCTCATCCCCCGGGTCAACCGTATCATTGAATTCGCTTCCATGCGTATAGAACGCGGGGACATTGTGGACACGTACGAGCAACTCTTCTCTGTCCCGCAGGGCATCCCTTTAGCCGTACAGGTACTCACGCGTATACGGGATGAAGATTTGGAGAGTAAACCTGTTTTTGCGGATTTGCACAAAGACATCCTGCAGCACATTGGCAACGATACGATTTTAGTCGGACAGAATATCGGTTTTGATATCCACATGCTCAAGGGCGAGGGTATAGATCTCACCCAACAGCCATGGATCGATACGTCGATGCTCGCATCGCTGCTGTTCCCGGAACTGCCCAGCTACTCACTGGGCTCTGTGAGCGCACTGCTGCATTTGCACCACGAGCCCATGCACCGCGCGCTCGGAGACGTGCGCGCGACGCTGGAACTTCTGGAACGCTGCTGGCAACGCCTGCAGGAACTCCCAGAAGAGTACCTGGCTCCGCTGCGATCCATCATGGAACGGGCGCCCGAGGGGTACCGTCGCTTCTTTGCGGCACTTGAGAATGCAACTGCAATACAAAAACCTGCCTGGCTCACTATGCCTACAATACAGGCGGCAGCGCCACCGTTCCCCGCCAACATTACCGTTCCGCCTCTTCCGGAAAAAGGAACAGTGCAGCTGATTGAAGAGCCTTTGCATCCCGGATTTTCCCAGCAACTGTTTTCTGCCCTGGCTAAGGCAGATGGCGTGCACTGGGTCGGCGTGAAGAATCTGGATGCCACTCTGCGCCTCCTCTCACTGTCCGAGGGTGTGCGCGTCGTGCGCTCGCCTTCGGATATTTTGGATCCGGAATCAACGGCACTGCTTGCTCAGCAGCAGCAGTACTCTGCGGATGAAGCAACGCTGGCGACGAAGCTCGCGTGGTACGAGCCGCAGCTGAGATCCCAGCTCCCTCTGCATGGAGACGAAATTCCGATCTGGAATGGCAAGGTTTCCTGCACGGAAACCAGTGAGGAATACCGAGCCCAATTTGAACCGGGAGCATCGGTGTACCTGTTGAACCACTGGCAGTTACTGTATGTGCTTGCCAATCCTGAGCACCCTGCGCACGCCACGATGTCGCACGACGCGCACATCGTGATTGATGACGCATCGATGCTGGAAGATACAGCAACGAAAGCGTATGGCTGGTACTGCCCTGTTACGGATATCCGCGCCGCGGCCGAGGGCAACGAAGCACTCACGCGGTTCACCGACCTGCTGCAATTGTGGATAGAAAAAACCCGGGCATTCCAGGATGTCCGCTATCTTATCCCCGCAAACGTCTGCGACGCCGAATCGACTGGGCTGCGCCATCAACTCAATGAGCTGCTAGCTGGCGATTCCCTCGCGACGAACGCCCCAATCCGCCGTCATCTCTCTGACCTGGCAAAGATACTGGATCCAGATACGTTCGGTGGACGCATCTGCTGGCTGGAACAACGTCAAGACGGCAATCAGTATCTGCAATCCGTTCCTGAGCACATCGGCGCCTTCCTCCAGAAAAACCTGTACAACGCATATCCCACGACACTGCTCATCCCACCTGGCAGCAGTGACAATCTGCGTACGATCCTGCCCCCGGGAACCAAGACAACCGTGCATGAAGTTGCTGAGGAGGACATTCCGTGCGGCGTTGATATTCTCTTTGACCCCAAAAAAACGATTGATGACATTCTGGCAAATCCTCCGGAAGGCAAGAGTGTGATTCTTGCACAGAGCAGAAAACATATAGAAGACGCGTATGTGCGGCATGCCATCCCACTCGAAGAAAAAGAGGTAACTCTCATCTGCCAGAATTTCAGCGGAGGTATGGGCCGCATGCGAGCAGCATTCGCAGCTGCCCCCGGTACGGCAATCTGGATCATGACTCCATGGTCTTTTGAGCTTGTTGATCTCCCAGGTACTCCGCTACACCACCTCTTCCTGGAGTCGTTGCCCTTCGATCATCCTGCACATACCGTCTTAAGCAAACGTGCCGCACACTTCCGGAACGCATTCGAAGAGTACGCGCTCCCTCGCCTTCTGCACCGCTTATTCCGCCTCCTGCGCACATTCGGTCGTAACTGCGTTCCCGGCGCGGATGTGGTCATCCTCGATGCCAGGCTGGAATCAAAACGCTACGGCAAGAATGTCTGGCAGTACTTGCAGCAATTCTGCGGGGATGATTCTGTGCAACAGGCATCGCCCTGGTAAACACACATCATACGGGCGTTTGCGCAGGCGGATCACAGAGAATTCCCTTGTCCTCCCCCCAATCCAGGCACCCGGGCAGCAGTTCGCACTGTGTTGCTTTCCCATTCGTATAGTAAATATATCTCTGTATTCCATCCTTGCACTGTACCTCGCACTCCCACGGATCCATCATCGAACCTCCATACTCGTAATCCACGATGATAGGTTCTCCTATGCACGCCTGTATGGGTTCAGGCGGTTGTGCATTGGGAATAGGCGCTTCCGTCAATGCCTGCCAAGCGACAACAACCACCATGATGCCTGCAGTCCCCAATGCCACAGTGTGCAAATCCAGTGAAGATAGTCGCATACGAAAGGAAGCGTAGCGCAATCGTTCCCAATGCTCAATTGCGCGCATGCCTGCCAGAGAGCACCACCCAGATGGTTCGCCACATAATCCACAAATCAAAGAGAAGTGACCACTCCTCGACGTACCGTAAATCCAACTGTACTTCTTCGCGGAATTTAAGCATGCTTCTGCCAGAAACCTGAGCCAACCCCGTCATGCCCGGCTTGACCGCAAAAACACGTCGCTCGTACGGGGAGTAGCGGTCTACTTCCTCCGGAAGGTGGGGTCGCGGTCCCACCAGAGACATGTGCCCCAGAAGCACATTGAACAGCTGAGGTAGTTCATCCAAGTCAAACCGGCGCAGCACACGTCCAACGGGCGTAATGCGGGGATCGTTCGTCAGCTTGAAGAGGGGACCGTCTTTGCGCTCGTTTTCCCCGAGCAATTCCATTTTGCGTTCTTCCGCATCCCGAATCATGGAACGGAATTTGATGACCGGGACCAGACCATCCGCACGTTCGCCCACGCGACGCGACACGTAAAATATTGGCCATCCACTCGTGAGGAGGATCACTATGGCTATGAGGAGGAATACAGGCAAAAGCACCGAGAGCAACGCCGCGCTGGCGACCATATCGAACAGACGTTTCCAGACCTTGCCCCATCCATCCAGCGGTGTCGGCTGAAAGCGCAGGACTGGCACCAGCCCCAAACGCTCAACCTGCAGCTGATGCGGCACATCCGCGAATACTGGCGGCAAGAATGCATAGCCGATGTGGCGTGACCTACAGTAATCAATGAGCGTGACTGTGTCCTTGCTCTGTGGATTGGGGTCAGTCTGCAGCACAAGATCCGGCCTGCAGCGGGGTATCATCCGCTTGAGCGCCGTAAAGTCCGGCACGTGGCCGATATACTCATAATGCCAATCGTGCATGAGAGTTTCCTGCGCCACATGCGATGGCGGCTGGGCACCCACCGAAATAACCATCCGTACGCCAACGCCGTGCCGCATGAGCGCACGCTGGAAGAGGAGAATGGCTACACGCCCCATCCAAAGGAAAACAATGAGGAATACTGTTGCGTGCGCCAGCAACATTCGTGAGTAAAATAATTCCCTTTCTACAAGGAAAAACCATGCCATGACGCCCACAAGCCATACAAAAACTGCTATCACCATACGGCCTGCTTCCTGCCATGCACTCAGTGTCGCGCGCAGAGCGTATAAACCCAACAAAGCTATGAGTATCAGCAATACCACTGCGCTGGATATTGCAAATGTTCTGACGAATGTTTCAAACGATGGGAGCGTCTGTGCCTCCGTGAGGAGCTGAACATTCGGTATGAGGTCTATGCGCGCCTCACGCAGGCGATAGCTTGCGAGCAACGCTGCCGCAATCGCCAACATGTCCATCGGAATGCGCAGGAGGCCGAAGAACACTTCTGAGCGTTTCATAGAGGTCTTATTATACTACGCACATAGAGTGGCTGGAGCCACCTCGGGGATTCGAACCCCGGACCTACCGCTTACAAGGCGGTTGCTCTGACCAACTGAGCTAAGGTGGCATATTCCCTGTCTCATTATTGCATTCAAAGAGGCAGAGCGCGATAATAGAAGTCTGCTCTTTGTGTGACCGCCCAGCACCCTTTTTTCCATTTCAGACATATGTGTAGTAAGGATACATTCTACGCATGCAGTGGCAAAAAGGGTGCTGGGAGGAACGTCCGGGCATCGCCGGAACGCCTAGCGGATAACGTCCGCCGCCGCAGCACATATTCGGTAAAGCTGCGTTAGGACCAGTGCCACAGAGACGAGCTCCGTATTCACTATCCCCCGTCTTCGGGGGGCCAGAACATGGAGATGAAACGCCTCGGGAACCGAGGTTCTCTGCCCACAAGGTGGAGAATGGCAAACTCTAGGTGATGCAAGGAGGAATTGGGTGGTCGGAAATGCGTGATGGTTCCGTCACGCCGGCTACTCCTCCGCAATTCACGCGCAGCAATGCGCGCGATGAGGCGCACGGGCAACCTGCGCCCCAGAGAGATGGTCACAGAATCCTGTGCTGTTGCAAAATGGCACAGGAGGAACAGAACCCGGCGTACAGAAGAGCAGACGAAAAGACGGCAGGCATCTATAGCCGCCGTTTTTTCGATGTTTTGCGGGCAGTCGCGCTCTTGCGCGGTATGCTAACCGTGAAGATCGTCCCTTTCCCCTCCTGGCTGGAGAATGCAATTTCCGCACCGATCTTGTCGGCTATTTTTTTACTCATATACAAGCCAAGACCCGCGCCGTTCACTTTATGCTCACGCGCATTCTTGGCACGGTAGAGCTTCTCGAATATGCGCCCGCGTTCGGCGAATGGAATACCAATGCCATTATCTTCTACAATGATTTTCGACTGTCTCGCTGTGCTGTGGCACGAGATATGTATGCGCGCACCCTTGCGCCCTGCAGCATAGTGCACAGCATTGCTAATCAGATTTTGCAAGATGATGCCAAAAAGCAATGGATCTGTGCTGACGACAACCGGCTTTTTGCACATGTGCATTTCAATGCGTACATTGGCTTTATCTGCAGTTTTTTGCACTCCATTCACAACCTCTGCAATGAGCGCATGTGTGGACACATCCTGCGTCACCGGCACAATACCCCCCTGGCTAAACCGATCCGCATCCATGAGTTCGTCTAAAACCGTGGTCATTTTTTTGGCCGCACGGCGCGATTCGGAGAGAAAGGACTTTTGCGCAACCGTCAAATCATGATTCTCTTCGGTCGCCAGGAGTTCCAAGTACCACTCCAGCGCAGAAAGCGGCGTGCGCAGGTGATGAGATGCCAGGCTGATGAAGTCTGTTTTCATATCGTCAAGTTCGCGCTCTGCGGTCATATCCTGGAAGAGCACAATTGCCCCCAGAATTTTATGTCCTTTCCGGAAGGGTACAGCCGAAAGCTTGACCGGTATATATGCCCCGTCCTGCCGCTGAATAGCCATATGAGTTCCAGGATCCGTGTGCACCGGCATGCGTTTACGAAGACAGATGCGTACTGGATGCTCTTTTGGAGTAATTGGTTGATCGTTTTGCGAGAGCATGAGCACATGTGTCGCCGGTTTGCCGATGAACGTTCCGGCGCCTGCCTGCAACAATTGTTGCGCCGCATCGTTGAGCTGGCGCACCGTACCAGCAATATCTACGACACAGATACCCAATGTAAGCGACTGCAGGATTGCTCGGTCTTTCGCATATTCCGCCTCAAGCTCCCCGGTTTTTTGAGCAATAATTTCCTCTTGGTGCCCATACAGACTGCGAAGTCGCTGTACGAGACTGTGCATCACTTTGTCTAATTGTTCTACTTCATCCCCCGTAGCCACAGTGCGTTTATACGACCATTTCCGTGTATCCAGCCGCTGGATTTTGTGCTGTATATCCAGTATTGGCTGCAATAAATGCCGTGCGAAGGAAAAGGCTAACACAACAGCGAGGGCCAACAGCAGACTTCCGGCTACCAAAAGCGTGCGGCCGAGGAACGCCGCAGTCTGCATGAAATCGAAAATATTTGCGCCAAGAACATCGTGAGGTATCAGCGATTGCAGAAATATGTACGCCACAACGGTAAATGACCCAATCGTCAGAGTGGAGAGAACGATCGAGTATAAAATCGCCTTCCAGAGAATGGATTTTTGGCTCAATAGGAGCCACATGTGCCCGTGCGTGTTTTTGGTCTTTTTAATAAATTATTATAGCATAATTTGTATTATTTTGCATCTTCCTGGCTCCACCCCAAAAGAGCGCCTCCACATTCTGAGGCGCTCTTGTATTGCGCTGGGAAAAACCGACTAGCGCGTGACTGAAATTTCCGCTGCTTGCTCTGGTGTTTCAGCACTTACCGTCACACGGCCACCGGTATCTTTGTAAATCAAGTAATTTGTGGAACCGGCTTCGGCCTGAGGATCTGCAGGAATATCGACCAAATAATCACCTATGAGACCGCTGAGATCCACGCAATCCACGCCGCCCTCAGAAGGACATATTGCCGTGCCACTGCCCGTTGGAATACCGGCAGGCATATTGCCATTGTGATCAATGGCGTACTGGTATACCGCGTTCAAGATGCTATTCACATCGCTGCGGCGCTGCGCATCGCGCGCATCACCCAGCTGTTTCGTCGGGTTGATAGCCACGATGACGATGGAGGCGAGAATGGCGATAATGCCGATGACGAGCAGCAGCTCGATCAGTGTGAACCCGTAGCGGAGCTTGCCACGGAAGTGCGAGAGAACTTGCATAATAATGAGGGAAAAATGGTAGGGAAGTAGTGCCCTTTTCCAAGGGCTCTGATTCTGATTGTACAATTTTTGTACACAATCACAGCGTGTTGGTGTTGACTATTCCATCAATATATCGTTTTCATTATGATTCCTGTGCTGTGCATTCAAAACTTGCATAGGGCACACAGAGATCATCTTCACATACATGCCACATATACGTACCCGAAACCGTGTCGCAGTACGGCAAAGGACAACCGCACGGATCTGTTTCGGATGGCAGGTCATTGGGGAATACATTTATCACAGTCGTAAAATTACTGCGGTACTGCAGAGGACGATGCAAACGGATTGTCCGTTGCAAACCCAATGTCACGGCAACGCTCTGTCGATCTTCCGCAACCGATGTATTATCGACGGCAAAATGCGTTACACCGACTAAGTCCGAACTCAGAATGCGTTTTGCCCTGCCCAATACAAGGACGATGGCCCCGCTATCTCGTGCAATGATGACGGGATTCGTTTCTCCAGCAGGCATCTGCAGTGCCAGAATAAATCCCGTGCCGCCCATGGGCGGATCTAAAATCCGCTCTGCTCTACGCACACGCTGGATGATTGTCTCCATAATTTGTGCGCCATTCTGTTCTACCAGTGCAATCGCATCCTGGCGCTGGCGTGCCTCTGTTGCACTAAAAAGCATGGGCAGCATCGTCATGGCCATAACACCCACCAGCGCTATGAAGATTATCATTTCGATGAGAGTTACGCCCGGCCGATTGCGGAAATGATGTATAGCACGCATATCAATTCCCGGAAGCAAGAATCGTGATTTCATCTGGCGATAGAGCACGCCCATAAATGCGCACATCATCCACTAACCCATTAATGGTGTCCCAATGGCTGCCGCATTGCCCAATGTTCAGCCACTCGTCACGATGGATGCTGCCGCTATAGGTACGACTTGTTCCCGCGATGCCATTCACATAAATACGCATATTTATGCCGTCAAATGTCCCCGCCACATGGTTCCACTCCAGCGGATTAATGGGGGCATAAACAGAATTTTGATTCCAGACTCCTATGGAGAAACCAATCTGTGATACGGAGGGATAGAAGAAGCCCCACCCCTTCCAATGTAGTGAATCCGATTTGCAGATGGGACCGTCCATCCATCCGGGAGGAGTACTGTTCTTTGTCCAGAAACTCACGGTGATCTGATCCGGAAACAGCGCGCTTTCTTTGCTGCACCGAAGATAATCTGCCCAGCCATCGAATGTACGACTCGCGCTGTTTTCGAACGTCACAGGCGCCTTGTCGCCGGTATTGACCGTTGTATCGCCTTTGGGCTCGCACGTGTAACCATTGCCACTGCTATCCGCTATATCTGCATACCGATTCGTTTCGTCTAAACGCCAGTGCGCTATGTAATCCATCGGGGCGGGTGCCTGTACTGATTCCAATTGGCACAGTTCATCGCAACCGTCCCCGGAAACAATGTTGCCGTCATCGCACTCTTCGCCGGGCTGTATGATGCTGTCTCCGCATCGCTCGGTCATGCATGTTTCGCTGCAACCGTCCCCGGAAACAGTGTTGCCGTCATCGCACTCTTCGCCGGGCTGTATGATGCTGTCTCCGCATCGCTCGATCTTGCAATCCGAA
>Ga0265294_10006597_pt1 | contig 13902 bp, 10 predicted proteins | sample MunlanPumphouse3_FD_192504 | JGI IMG/M metagenome (GOLD analysis project Ga0265294, IMG submission 192504) | Groundwater microbial communities from a municipal landfill in Southern Ontario, Canada - Pumphouse #3 | ecosystem: Environmental > Aquatic > Deep subsurface > Groundwater | place... | reverse complement strand
CGAAGTTTGAGGCGTGTTTGCGCATTTCAGAAAAGATGTCTCGCTGGTGTGTGGAAAAACCCAAAATAACGGTGCGTTGTGTACTGCTTGAAAAATAATCGGTATAAGGGTCACTTTCATTTTGCTTCAACCGTCCTACGATTACTGCCCGTGCATTTTCAGGTAAAATCTCTGCAAAACGTACACGTCCGATTTTCTTCACTTCTTCTACTCGGATGCGTTCCTTTTCGGCTTCTGCTGCTTCTGCTATTTTCTTCTGTTGCGCTTCCTGCAAAAGTATAGTAACTTCAAAAGCATCCATAAATTGCGGATTTTCACTGTCGTAATAATAGCCGATGCCAAATTTCTCTTTCAGAGGTCTGATAATATCAGCTATATAGAACTCCTTTGTCCGCAGGTTTATCAGCTTATAAGAGATTCCCCAGTCATTCTTAACAATTGCATGTACTACATACTTGTCATTGCTGTAACCTTCCATTTGAATAATCTGATTGACTTCCACCACTTGCACGGCTCGGTTTATCTCCTTGTTTGCACCTAATAAAAATACTTTGCTCATAACTTTTAGTTTTAATGGATTATAAGAATGTCAGCATGATGAAAATAAAGAGAATAATAGCCAGCAACCCCACCAACAGAGATAATACGGCACGGAGTATCGGATAGAGTATGTACAGTCCTGCCAACGTCCAAACAAACCTTGTTCCGCAAATGGAGAAACCCCACGCAATGAACATGATTTTTGCAACCAATTTTATGCTAATTGGAAGGTAGGTGAATCGTTGTTTCCTATTTTTTTCTATACTTCTCATAATTTCTGACTTTTTTTTTATGCCGTATCGGAGCCGGTGAGGAGTTATCGAGTTTCAGGGGCAATCAGAAAGTAGTGTTTAGCAGGTGCAAGTTTTTTGCAAATAAATACGCTCACTTGTGAGGAAGATTTTTTGTCAAAACCTTGTGCGTTGAACTTGCATCGGCGTTAAGAACACGGAAGTACTTTCGCACCTGAACTCGGCGCTCCTTACCGCTTTGTATATCGTAATGCAAACAGGAAGAAATTATATTCGAAAGAAGTATTGAAAAAAGGTATCGGTTTAGATAGGTTACAATATTTTATAAGTAAATATTACAACATTGGTATAAAACAACAATACAAAAAAAGCCCATATCCATTCTCAGATACAGGCTTTCAAAATTTAATCATAAATTCATCACTCGGCTCTTTTCTGTCCATAACATTTATTCCCATCTGGTGAAAGAAAGAAATCAAATGCTTCTTCAACGGATGTTGTCCCCGGAATAGTTATTGTATATTTGCAACGAACAATCTTAGCCAATATATCACCTGCATTCCGACTTTCGTAACCTTGTAAATTGTCTGGTTTAAGATTATTAAGCGAGTCAATACGGTTGTTCAGAATTGTAATATCTGCAATGTATTTTTCATGATTATGCTTTGTAGATTTTTTCGACAGTAATTCTTCCGTTGTCTCCTTAGCCAAAGTAACACGATCAATGATGAATTGTTTGTCTTTTCTGAACTCGTCTGTTAGATAATCTATACTGTCGGCAACTGTTATTTCACCAACTTCTTCTATTTCTATAATCTTGAAATTGAGGTTCTCTTTCGTGTAACTATCTTTCAGAAGATAATCCGTAATAGTTTTCTCATATGTTTTGTCTGATGTGTTTGAACCGCAGGACACCATGATTACTGCGGTAAGAAGATAAATTAGATGTTTCATAATCTGATGTTTATAAGTTATTCAATTTAATATAATCGACGGCAGATTGCTATTTAAGCTATATACATTTAAAACATTTGTAACTTTCTTTTGTTCGGCATTACAGAGAGAACAAACAGACTCCAGCATCCATATTCTAAATGCTTTTGCTTCTAAGGAGTTAATGCGGCAGCTTAAAAAAACAATCACTTCAAGATTGTAATATATAGTTTCTGAATAACACCCGTTTATTTCTGTTTTTTGAATACGAGTGACTACTTCTTTACATAACAAACCTGATTTAAACAGATATCTTATGTTATTGCCAATAGTGTTCACAAAAACATTAAATAAATCTGCAATTTCATGCTTGGTGAGCCATACAGTAGAATCGACAAATTGTGCTGTCACAACAAGTTGTTTGTCGCCACGTTCTTCAATCTTTAAATATCCTCTTTCCATAGCTTTTATCCTTATTCTTTAATGTAACCAACTCTTTTACGGGGCTTGCTCTTTACCTCCTCTTGAGATGCTAGTTCCGTTAGTGCCTGATAAATGTCACTGAATTGCATATTAGTTTCAATCATAAACTCTTCCAACTTACGATTCAATTCTGCGTAGCCTAAAGCATATTGCCGCAATGCTACAAATGCACGCATAATAGAAATATTCACTTCAATGGCTTTCTTACTCCTTAGAACCGATGAAAGCATTGCAACACCCTGTTCAGAAAACGCAAAGGCTGTTGCAGGACTATATTTGATTGTCTCAGGTAGGTTATCACAAATTGTGATAACCTCCTGCCATTCATTTTTAGTGAGTTCAAACATAAAGTCCTCAGGAAAACGATTTATATTACGTTTTACTGCCTGCTTCAATACCCTAGTCTCAACATCATAAAGATTTGCAAGATCAAAATCCAGCATAACCCTTATACCGCGAATTTCATAAATCTTGTTTTGAATAATCTGTAGTTCCATAACTATATTTATTAATTAAAAAGCCGCCTTTTTTAAGGGAATAAAAGTCGTAGGTTCATCTCGTTCGAAAGTATTTGACCAGAGTGATCTTTTCTCTTCCTCGGATAAACTGCGCCACATTACCGAAATTCTAAGTTCTCTTCCTGGATCATCTGATAATGTGAAAGGAAGATTAAATAATTTCATTTTTTCGTTCTTAGAAAGACATTCAAAGAGTTTGTCAAGCTTTAAATTGGAGTTGCTATTTTTTGTTTCTAATTTTTCCGCGAAAGAATTCATATCTGCGCTTACTTTTACATCAGTAATTCTGGCATAAATCTGAGTTGTTTTAATATTGGTATGTCCTAACATTTTAGAAACACTCTCAATTGTTACACCTTTTGTCAATGTTAAAGTAGCAAAACTATGTCGAGCAAGATGGAATGTCAGATCTTTGTTTATTCCACATAAAGCTCCGATTTCCTTTAAATACTCATTCATCTTCTGATTACTCATTACAGGAAGTACCTTATCATCACTTTGTTTACCATCGTATTTTTTTATAATTTGTAATGGAATATCAAGTAAAGGCACATTATAACTTACTCCGGTTTTCTCTCTTTTACTCATAATCCACATACGTCCGTCGAAAGATTTTCGGATATCTGTTTGTCTCAAATTTTTAACATCTATATATGCCAAACCAGTAAAGCAACTAAAAATGAAAATATCTCTAACTTTTTCCAGACGTTCAGTGTAGAACTCTTTATTGATGATTAAATCTATTTCTTCCTGTGACAGATAACCACGATCGGTCTTTTTGAATCTTATTTTGAAATTAGCAAAGGGATCTTTATGTATCCACCCATTGTTTTTAGCCATGATTATAATTGTACGGAATCTTTGCAGAAACTTAGCTGCAGTATTTTCTTTACATCCACAAGTAGTCATCAGATAAATTTCGAAGTTTTGCAGAAACATATGATTCACCTCTTTTAATGTAATATCAGATGCATTGTAAAACTCGTTTATAAATGCCGCCATTCTTTTACGAGCCACTTCATACTTTTGATAGGTATCTTTAGACTTTGTAATTCCCACCAACTTAGCTATACTATCATTGTGACATTGAAACAGCTCCAAAACTGTTTGATACTTCATATCATTACCAAGAAAAACATTTTTGATTCGTTCTGCGTTCACATTATTTTCTTTAGTCAACAAATCATGGTAAACATTGTGAATACTTGTTCTAATATCATTCAATAGAACATTGATTTCTGAAGCTTCTCTGGTTCTTCCTGTAGCTGCTCCAGCCTTTGCATCCCAAAGGTCCGGTTTTACGTTTATCTTAGTATTAAATCGTGATGCCTGCCTATCAACAGTAATACGGCACATGATGGGAAGTGTCCCATCCAATTTCTGTTTGTCTCTTTTCACGTAGAAAAGGATTCTAAATGTACTTCTCATAAGCTCATTTTTTAATGTTGTAAAATTACGTTTAACTATTTGTAAATGAGTTTTATGAAGCTAGCCAAATAAGGACTAATTACAGCCAATTCCTGACAAACTGTACCCCCTGCGTTTTGATTTACTGTACCCCCCGCATGATTTTTCAAAAGGGGTACAGTTTAGAGTCTGTACTTTGTCATAATTAGGAATTATCTTGTCTTTCGCATAAGACATTTTAAACAGAAAAAGCCCCTCATATTCATTGAATATGAGGGGCTTGTCTTACTTTTGGAATCTCTTGTCTTAGACCCCTGGCGGTATGGACGGGACTCGAACCCGCGACCCCCTGCGTGACAGGCAGGTATTCTAACCAACTGAACTACCACACCGTTTTTGTTTGTTTGTTAGTTTGTTTCTGATAGCGAGTGCAAAGATAACTATATTTTTAAAACAACAAACAATTTAGATGTAAATATTGCACTATATATCTATATTTCTCTGCTTTTTTGTGGTAAAAAGAGAGTATACCCATTTTAATCACTATCTCTATGATTATAATAAGTTTTTCTCCGGTATTATTTTAAGCAGACATGGCATAGTTGGATAAAGAAAATAACATCAAAGTTACTAAAGAGCTGTTATATTCTCACTCACTACTTTTGTAGTATGAACGTAACTCGAACCCGTCTCGCCTTTGGCGAGGTGACAGGCAGGTATTCTAACCAACTTAACTACCACACTGTTTAGTGGTTTGATATCCTTTGTTTTGAACATAGAAGTGCTCGATAACTATATTTTTAAAACAACAAACTTTTTTTAAAAGAAATGTTTTAATAAAGTCCTTCTTTCATCATTTTCTTCAAAAAAGAGAACAAGCTTTGTTACTACTCACATTAATTCATGCAGTATCTTCAACAAGATCTGATAATTATTATTGTTATTCTTCTAAGATTATACCTCACAGGTTGTTGGAAACCTGTGAGGAGAGTGAGAGTAAGAACTCTTTATAGCAAACTAATGCTTCAACCACTCATCAAACCACCTTGCAAACTCCCGTTGAAACAAAACACCATTTTGTGGTTGTGCAATCCAATGATTCTCATCGGGGAATATAAGCATGCGCGCGGGAATTCCTTTTAGTTTAGCAGCATTGAATGCCATCATTCCTTGCGATGCAAGGATGCGATAATCCAATTCTCCATGAGAGATCATGATGGGTGTATTCCATTTGTCCACAAATTTATGTGGCGATGTGGCATAAGTTTTTTGTGCCACGGCATTGGATTTGTTCCAGAATGGACCGCCCATATCCCAGTTGGCAAAAAACATCTCTTCAGTTTCCAGGTATTGTGCTTCTAAATTAAAAATTCCGGCATGAGCTAAAAATGCTTTGAATCGGTTATTGTGATTGCCTGCTAACCAATAAACTGAAAAGCCTCCGTAACTTGCACCTGTACAACCCAAATTCTCTTCGTCAACATACGGTTCTTTTGCCAAAGCATCTATTGCCGACAAATAATCGCGCATGTTTTGTCCACCATAATCACCACTAATTTGCTCGTTCCATTCCTGTCCGAAGCCGGGCAAGCCCCTACGGTTTGGCGCAACTACAATATATCCATTGGCAGCCATCATTTGCAAGTTCCAGCGATACGACCAAAACTGACTTACAGCACTTTGTGGACCACCCTGACAATAGAGTATAGTTGGATACTTCTTTGAAGCATCAAAGTTGGGCGGATAAATAACCCATGTAAGCATCTGTTTACCATCGGTTGTTGGTATCCATCTTTCCTCTACCTCACCCATAGTCAGTTGATCTCGAATATCTTTGTTTTCGAATGAAAGTTCTTCCGCCTCTCCGCTATTGACATTTACTGCGTAAATTTCGGCAGGCATCGACATGGACTGACGTTTGGCAATGAGAATGCCTTTACCCAAAGCGAGTGATATGTAGTCGTGTTTGCCGGATGTTAGTGCTTTCACCTCTTTGCTATCCATTGCAATTGAGAATAGCTGCGTTTTAGCTTCTACAGTTGCAATAAAGAAAAGTGTCTTATTATCCGAGTTCCAAATAAATGCATCCACATTATTATCGAACGCTTCTGTAAGATATGTTTTCTCTTTTGTAGCCATATCCATTACAAACAATCTGTTTTTGTCTGCTTCATATCCATCGCGCTCCATACTCAACCACGCAATGTGCTTTCCATCGGGCGAAAAAATTGGATTTACGTCGTAACCCAACATTCCCTCTGTGATATTTTCAGTTGTTCTATTTTCTAATGAATAGAGATAAAGATCTGAATTAGTAGATTCTGCATAAGCTTTTCCGGTCATCTTTTTCGAAGTATAGACAATCGACTTACTATCGGGACTCCAAGCAATTGCCTCAGCTCCTCCAAAAGGAAGAAGTGGAGCTTCATATGGTTCTCCATCCAACAAATCGATATGATTGGTCAATTGTCCATTATCGATAGTAGCATAAAAAGTGTGCGGAATTTTCTCCACCCAATGATCCCAATGTTTATACATTAATTCATCCACTATCTTACCTGTTGCCTCCGGCAAGTCGGGATAACGATCTGCAACGGTTTCGCCACTCTTTATATTTTTTATATACATCACCTTTTTACCATCGGGAGAATAGGTGAAGCCCTCTATGCCGCCCTCAATATCGCTAATTTGCTCCATGCCGCTTCCGTCGGCTTTCATTTTCCAAAGTTGTTTGGAGCCGTCCTTATTTCTTAAGAAAGCAATTTCCTCACCATTGTTTATCCATTGAGCATTGCTTTCATGTTCGTTGGTAAATGTGAGTTGTTTTTTTTCGGAACCATCCACTTTCATGGTGAAAATCTCGGTGTTGGTTTTGTTTCGTTCGATATCCACATAAGTAACATGATAAAGAATATCTTCCTTGTTTGGAGAAACCTCTACATTGCCAATTCGCCCAAAACTGTGAAGCACCTCGGGAGTCATAATTCCGTTTTCAATAGTGGGTGATGCTTTCCCTATGATTGAACCCATTTTACTTTGATCACCATTGTGGGAGTCTTCTTTTGCTACGCCATTGCACGATGCCATTAATGCGGTGATTATAAATGCCATAAAAAATAAGTTTGATTTCATAAATAGGATTATATAAGTGTTAGTCATTTATTAGTGTAATAATATATTAATATACTATTCGATAATACCATCTTTCATTCGAATGATTCTATCGGTTAGCGAGGCTAATTGCGTATCGTGAGTAACGATTACAAACGTTTGATCCAACTCTTCGCGGAGTTTAAAAAACAGAGAGTGAAGCTCATCTTTATTTTCCGTATCCAAACTTCCCGAAGGTTCATCGGCAAACACAATCATGGGATTGTTTATGAGTGCACGCGCAACGGCTACACGTTGTTTTTCACCTCCTGACAATTCATTTGGCTTGTGATGTTTTCTATCACTCAATCCCATTAATTCTAAAATCTGCAAAGCATCTTTTTCTGCTTGCGAACGATCCCTTTTTCCAATCAATGCAGGTATCATTGTGTTTTCGAGAGCTGTAAATTCCGGGAGTAATTGGTGAAATTGAAAAACAAATCCAATATTTTTATTCCTAAAATCAGAAAGCTTACGATCGCCATATTTTGTTACATCCTTCTTTTCAAAAAACACACTTCCCGAATCGGGCTTGTCCAATGTCCCCATTATTTGTAACAAGGTAGTTTTTCCGGCGCCGCTTGGGCCTACTATCGATACAACTTCACCTTTTTGTATGCTTAAATCGATATTCTTCAACACCTGAAGGCTACCAAAACTTTTGTTTATACCTTGCACCTTTATCATATATGAGTATTATGGAGTGATTTATTTTGTAATAAACTATGAATGTGCGAAGATACGGAAAAATGAAATATTAACAAAGATAATAAATCATTGAATAAGGAAGATATATTATTGAAAATTGATTACTTGATTACTGATCACCAATCACTGATTACTGTTTACTGATCACTGATCACTTTTTACTTGAAAATATTCACTCAAACAAATCTCTTATCAATCTGTTTAACTTTTAAGAAATAAGAAACTAACAACATGACAGACCTATATAACTTTCGAAAAGATTACAAATTAGATTCATTATCCAAAGAAGAAGTGGATGCAAATCCTATTTCTCAATTCGAGAAATGGATGAATCAAGCTATTTCATTTAAAATAATCGAACCCAATGCTATGACATTGGCCACAGCAACTCCGGATGGTAAACCTTCAGCGCGTGTGGTTTTACTAAAAAGTTATAATGAGAAAGGTTTTGTTTTTTATACGAATTACGAAAGTAGAAAAGGAGAAGAACTGAACAAAAATCCATATGCTTGTATTGTTTTCGATTGGCACCTGATGGAACGTCAAGTAAGGATTGAGGGAGTTGCAAAAAAAATTTCACCGGAACAATCCGATAAATACTTCAATTCACGTCCGGAAAGCAGCCAAATGGGAGCATGGATATCGCCACAAAGCACTTTTATCGATGGACGCGAGGAACTGGAAAATAGAAAACTGAAAATTGAAGCCATGTTTCAGGATAAACTTATAACTCGCCCACCCCACTGGGGCGGATATGTGTTAATACCTCATACAATTGAGTTTTGGCAAGGACGACAAAGCAGATTGCACGATAGGTTGATTTATATTAAAACAGAAGATGAGTGGATTTTGAGACGATTGGCACCGTAATTTAATTACGAATTACGAATTACAAAATTTTTCCGCAACTTATCACTTACAACTTACTACTTAGAACTAATTAAAAGGTGGCATCAATTCTAAAGCCATACTTCAATACATCCGGATAATTGCGATATGTCAACCGATGAATATATTCTACCCGCAACAATCCTAAAATATTTGTAATTCCCACAACACCTTCCATATAAGGAGTGTTAGTCATTTCAATGGTTTGAGAAGGTAATACAAACAAACCATTTTCTGCACTTGGTCTATTCTTATTACTCAACTTGCCGCGAACTCCACGAAGAATTAACAGCTCTTTAAACCCTAACTTCTTGAGTAGCGGAACACGAGAAAAGAACAAGTTGTCTGCAACATATGCCGCCCTCAAGCTAAATTGCTCATCGTTGATAAACTCCATGGACCCGTTCAAAAAGAATGGTTTGTTGTCAACAACAAAACCTTTATTGGCATTTGGATACAATAAAAGTGGGAAAGGAGCTTTGGTCCACACTTTTTGGTAATCGGCTACCAGGTCTAAATGTCCGTAATCGGCTAATCCAATTCGTTTTTGAAAGGAAAATTCTGTTTTGTGATACAGTTCGTTTCCACCAAAAACAGTACTTTCACCTACGGTGTGAGACAACATAAAAAGAGGTTCACTAAGGGAAAATGGTGTTCGGTTGCGTTTGTTTTGTATGTATGCTTCGTTGGGCCAATAACGTAATGAGACTCCACCGTTCTTAGACTTTAAAACCGGAAGTGGATCCGGATATTTGGTAATATCCACTGCCGAATAAGTTAATTCTGAAGCAGATTTAATTTCCGACATCCTTGCCCAAAACAAATAAGAGAAACCAAACAGTGTCTCTTTTTCGTAATTCAACTCTGTGAACTTTCGATAAGTCATCGCAGCGCGCGAGCGTCTATAAGAAATCAACACAAAGTCATTGCGCAAACGCGGATTATTTTCTCCGGGAGAGAAAATATCATTTTCGTGGAGCAATCGTATGTTGTTTCGTGGAAACTCATCGTCGTGATACGCTTTCTTTTCGAAAGACCATGCCAGTTCACCACGATATTTAAATTTCTGATCTTTAAATCCGTAACCCAACGAACCTTTAGCAAATAAGTGAGGATTTAAGCGGGCATTTGTGGCAACAGATAATCGTAATCGTGCCCCTTCTAAATGATTGTAAGCAGGAATTTCCCTAAGATTATATAAGTCTATTTTATTTGTCTCCGGATTACCCAACGGCAAATTATCATCGATAACTATATTAGTCAATTTATACAAATAGTATGGTAAAGGATTACGTCCTTCGTCACCCAAAATGCGAAAAAGTTCCAATGCAGGAATGATCTCCTTTTCTGAAACTGGTGATAAAAATAGTTGAAGCGATTGTAAACTATCCGCATTAAGTTTGATTAATTGTGTTTTGTAGCCGGTAAACATCACTTTCAAAGGTCGCTCATGTACAATATCCGTTGAGACATTTATTGTAAACTCGCCCCCGCTATTGGAGATATCTCCAACGGACGAACCCTCAAAAAACAGAGCAACATAGGGCAAAGGCGTATGATTAATAGAGTCGAAAACTGTTCCTTTAACAACAGTTTTTGTTTGAGCCATCAAACCTAAACAAGAGCTAACTATTAATAAAATGAGCGTTGTTTTTTTCAATTATCGGTGTATTGTTTTTTCGTGATTTCGTGATTTCATGATTTTATTTTTTGACCGAAAGATTACTTAATCATATTCATATCAATCGCATCCCATTAGTAATTAATAATTCGTAATTAGTAATTCTTCTCACCACACCTCACATCCCATACCCTATACCAAAAAACCTCTTACAACTTCCTATACCTCACCCTCTTCGGTTCCACATTGCCCATCCTCATTTTTTTATTCTCTTCGTATTCGCTATAAGAACCTTCGAAATAGAAGACATCTGAATTTCCTTCGAATGCTAAAATGTGCGTGCAAATACGATCCAGGAACCATCTATCGTGAGATATAACAACTGCACAGCCCGCAAAGTTCTCCAAACCCTCCTCTAATGCACGCAGTGTGTTCACGTCAATATCATTGGTTGGTTCATCCAGTAACAATACGTTGGCTTCGGCCTTAAGCGTAAGCGCCAAATGCAAGCGATTGCGTTCACCACCCGAAAGCACACCACACAGTTTTTCCTGATCGGCACCGGTGAAGTTGAAACGTGCCAAGTATGCTCGCGCATTAATTTCGCGTCCTCCCACTTTCACAAATTCTAAACCATCCGATACTACCTGATAAACAGTTTTATTTGGATCAATGGAAGTATGCGCCTGATCAACATAAGCTGTAACCACGGTTTCTCCTACTTCAAACGTACCACTGTCGACAGTTTCTAAACCTTGAATCAATCGAAATAGTGTTGTTTTACCTGCACCGTTTGGTCCAATTACGCCAACAATACCATTGGGAGGAAGTGTAAAGTTTAAGTCGTCGAACAATAGTTTATCACCATATGCCTTGGCAACGTTGTGTGCTTCAATTACTTTATCACCCAATCGTGGTCCGTTGGGGATAAATATTTCTAATTTCTCTTCACTTGCTTTTTGATCTTCATTCAACAATCGTTCATACGAATTCAAACGAGCCTTTCCTTTTGCATGACGTGCTTTTGGAGCCATGCGAATCCAATCTAATTCGCGCTCCAATGTTTTGCGGCGCTTGCTGGCAGTTTTCTCTTCCATCTCCATGCGTTTTGTTTTCTGCTCCAACCACGAAGTGTAATTTCCCTTGTAAGGAATACCTTCACCACGGTCCAGTTCAAGAATCCATCCGGCAACGTGATCCAAAAAGTACCTATCGTGAGTAATACAAATTACCGTTCCTTTGTATTGTTGCAAATGTTGCTCCAGCCAATCTATCGACTCCGCATCCAAATGGTTGGTAGGCTCATCCAATAACAATACATCGGGTTCTTTCAATAACAAGCGACAAAGCGCAACACGTCTGCGTTCTCCCCCCGAAAGATGTCGAATTGGCTCATCTTCCTCCGGACAACGAAGCGCATCCATCGCTCTTTCCAAACGATTGTCGATATTCCATGCATCGGCAGCATCTAATTTGTCTTGCAAATCTGCTTGACGAGCAAACAACTTGACCATCTTATCGGAATCCTCGTAATATTCAGGTAATCCGAATTTAAGGTTTATCTCCTCATATTCATTCAGCAAGTCCATAATGGGTTGCACACCTTCACGCACCACTTCAATTACTGTTTTGTTGTCGTCCAGCTTGGGGTCTTGTTCCAAATAATCGACCGTAAAGCTCTTATCGGAAGCAATTTCGCCTTGAAACTCCTTTTCTATCCCGGCAATAATCTTTAATAAGGTAGATTTACCAGATCCATTCAACCCAATGATTCCAATTTTGGCACCATAATAGAATGACAGGTAGATATTTTTTAAAACCTGTTTGTGAGGTGGATATGTTTTGCTTACACCCACCATTGAAAAGATAATTTTTTTATCGTCTGACATAGTACTGTTTTGTTGTATTTATTATTTCATAAATGAGAGTGCAAATATAGTCAAATGATAGCGAATTAAAAGCACTCTCAATAGTCTATTGGTTGTTTATTAAGCAAGAAAGAAAAAAAACTGTTGTTTTTTTAGGGTTTTTGACACTAAAAGTTTTAGTAAAAAGAAAAAAAGAAGTACATTTGCTATTTATAAAAAGAGAATTAACAATTTAATATAACAAATTAATTTAAAAGACTATGATTAAAGTAGGTATCAACGGATTTGGACGTATAGGGCGTTTGGTTTTCCGTGCAATTCAAGAAAGAGATAACATAGAAGTAGTAGGAATAAACGATTTGCTGGATGTTGACTACATTGCTTATATGTTAAAGTATGACACCGTTCACGGAAAATTCGACGGATCAATTGAAGTGAAAAATGGAAAGTTAGTAGTAAACGGGAACGAAATTCGTGTAACATCCGAAAGAAATCCTGCCGATTTGAAATGGAACGAAGTTGATGCTGAATATGTAGTTGAATCAACAGGATTATTCTTATCAAAAGAGTTAGCAAAAGGACACATTGATGCCGGTGCGAAATATGTAGTTATGTCAGCTCCTTCAAAAGACGACACACCTATGTTTGTTCCCGGTGTGAACCATAAATCTTACAAAAAAGGTGATCAATATGTTTCAAACGCATCATGTACAACCAACTGCTTGGCTCCTCTTGCTAAAGTATTGAATGACAAATTTGGGATTCTTGAAGGTCTTATGACTACAGTTCACTCTGTAACTGCTACTCAAAAAACAGTTGACGGTCCTTCAGCCAAAGACTGGAGAGGTGGACGTGCAGCTTCCGGAAATATCATTCCTTCATCCACAGGTGCTGCTAAAGCAGTAGGTAAAGTAATTCCTGAATTGAACGGAAAATTGACAGGTATGTCTCTTCGCGTTCCAACGCTAAACGTTTCAGTTGTTGACTTAACCGTTCGTTTGGAAAAAGAAACCACCTACGAAGAAATTTGCAAAGCAATGAAAGATGCTTCTGAAGGTGAATTGAAAGGTATTTTAGGATATACAGACGAAGCTGTTGTATCAAGTGATTTCATTGGTGACCCACGTACATCAATCTTTGATGTGAACGCCGGTATCCAACTAAGCCCAACTTTTGTGAAAGTTGTTGGCTGGTACGACAACGAGTGGGGTTATTCAAACAAAGTTGTAGAACTTATTGAACATATGGCTAAAGTGAATGGTTAATTAACAGACCACTCTCTTATAAAAATTATATTATAAGCAAAAAACGTTCTTGAGAAATTGAGAGCGTTTTTTTGTGTCTAAATCTTTAGGTTTAACTAAAGATTTAATTAATTGAAAATGAAGAGTTGAAGATTGACAATGACGTGACACGCCACCCCGCAGATCACTTAATAACAACTGTTAGCTTTGTATCTAAGCTCATTCCTTGAAAGGACCACTCTATTTCGCCTCTCAAATTGCTTCCGGCTCTATAGTATATATTTGAACCTG
>Ga0265294_10006596_pt1 | contig 13905 bp, 8 predicted proteins | sample MunlanPumphouse3_FD_192504 | JGI IMG/M metagenome (GOLD analysis project Ga0265294, IMG submission 192504) | Groundwater microbial communities from a municipal landfill in Southern Ontario, Canada - Pumphouse #3 | ecosystem: Environmental > Aquatic > Deep subsurface > Groundwater | place... | reverse complement strand
CAATAAAAATACATACCTTTGATGCTATGAAAACAACCACCAACCCATCAAACACTTTTTTAACAAACACCAGTTAGATTTATGGCTTAAAATCTAAAAAAGAATAGATAGATCATCTATTATTCTTATAATAGATCCTTATGAGTATGATTTACATTCGCCATTCGTTCGCTATTCACCATTTAATCCTCACGTTAAAACACTCATTTACAGCCAATTAGAATCAAAAAGAAAAAGTCAAGAGTTCGCCACTCATTTTTGGCATTTTTTCACACTTGAAAGCCCTCAAAATGGACCCCCAAAATCAAAGCAGACTACCCCACTTTTGAGCATAAAAAACCGCATTTAGTTACTCATTTTTTTGAGTATTAACAAGAATATGATTATATTCATAAAACGATTCAAACAGATAAAAACACAATGGATAAAACACAACTGAATAACACAATCGAAACTTCATTTCATAATAAAAAAAACAATATTGAATTAGGTACTTCATTTGCACAAAAAAGATCAATAACAGCAATTAAAGAACAAAAAGAAATACTCGAAGGAACATTAAATGAATATCTGGAATTATTCGAGAAAAATCTTCAAAAATTCCAAGTCAAACAGATAGACGAAGATAATTATAAATATGATGAACTCATTATTGAAAGAATAGAAGCCTTTAATACTTATAAAAATAAATTTCTTCAAGCCCTTTTAACCCTTGGAATATACGGATTTAGTGACGAAAATACATTAGCTATCCATAGATTCTTTGAATCATCAATTCATTATCTAAACCAAGACGAAAATCATAGTCTAATAGCTAATGAATGGGACTTTGATATATTTAATTTTATAATCCATGAACTCTTTTTAAATACAATAGCGGTTTTCTTAAAATTTGAAAAATTTGAACCTGTTAGCTATTTATTAAATCAAAAATATTATCTCACACAAAATTCAACTTACCCAAAAGCACTAGAATCCTTTACTATATTTAATAATCATTTATATTCACTGGAACATTATAATAAAAGACTTACTCTTAATAGACTTTCACTTAGAGGCGATTTATTAAAAGAGCGTTCTAGAAATTCTGGTTTAGATTTTAGATATATAATGCAAGCCGATTTCATTTGTTTTATAAATGCAGAATTAAATGAAAAAGATACAAGTTACTGGGGTCCACACACTCTTCTATTTACAAGCGACAATGCTCTTGAAATATTTGCTAGAGCTGAATCAAAAAAGTATTTTGATAAAATGAAATGTGTATTAAATATTGAATCTGTAGATCAACTTAAATCAATAATAAAAAAATTAAAAGAAAAGGGAATTCGATTTTCAAGTCAAGGTATGAAATCTTTTAACCCTACAGTGCTAACAGGTATAGAAAAGCTAGCATCAGAAAAATAAAAAAACATTATCTGTAAAATTAGAAACAATCTCAGTAGCATTAAATAATTATATAAAGTTATGAATTTGGGACAACTACTAGAACTTGACATAATAGTGAAATACATTAATTGTGTATGGCATATAAAGTCAGCCATTTAAGAAATAGGCTTTAAACAGGAGTCAGTTCACCTGTATTGTTCGGATTGAAAGAAAAATATAAAGTTATGGCTAAAAAAGTTACAAGTAAAACCGCAGCTTCTGCTGCTTCAAAAGTTTTGAGAGATGGACGAACAAGCCGCACGAGCAAGATTGCTGCTGGAAGTGCCCTCTCTCAAAGGGAGAAAAAAGTGAAGAAAAAATAACGTAAAAGATTAGAGCGTAGAAAAGACTTGTTTTATCTATGATCTTAAAAAAATAATGAATTGTAATATCTATGATCTAATCCAGATTAATAGTCATATAATACTCCCCTATTTTGAAGTAATCCAAAAGTTTAGACAAAAGAACTTTGAGAATTATTATGAAAAAGCCGTCAGTTAGTACTTTGATTATATTTACATTTAGAATAATTTGAAAAAGATTGAAAAACAATAGAGAATCTAAAGCTATTTTACTAAGTTTGTGTTGTGAAAGGGTTTGTTATACAGATCCTTTCTAATTGAGATTTATCCTTTTGTTAAAAGCTTAAATTTAATAAAATAGAGAAAAAATAATTATTTCATTAGTCTAATTCGAAATATCGATACTAGTTTTAAGAATCAATGAATACAAAAAACAATACAAATAATAAAAAAATAAAAGCAGTAGATTTCTTCTGTGGTGGTGGAGGTATGAGTTATGGAATGAAATGTGCTGGTATTAATATACTTGCTGGAATAGATTACGAAAAAAATTGTAAAGAAACGTATGAAGCTAACATTGGTGCTAATAAATTTATTCAAGCTGATGTTTTTGATTTGAAAGAAAAGGTACTTCAAGAACAATTGAATCTTAAAAAAAATGATGATGATTTATTATTAATTGGTTGTAGTCCTTGCCAATTCTGGAGTATTATCAATACAAACAAAACAAAATCAACAAGATCAAAAAATTTATTAATCGAATTTCATCGTTTCGTTAAGTATTTTAACCCTGGTTATGTTGTTGTTGAAAATGTACCTGGTGTTTTAAGAAAAAAAGAAGAAAGTGGATTAGGTAATTTTATTAATTGGCTCGAAACATCTGGTTATACAGTACATTTTAAAATTCATAACACAAATGACTATGGTGTTCCACAGAGCAGAAAAAGATTTACTTTAGTTGCTAACCGAATCAATAATAATAAAATATTTCCAGAAAAAGATAAAGGGGAAAAACTTGTAGTTAAAGACGTAATAGGAGTCACTAATGGTTTTCCCAAGATAAAAGCTGGGACAATAGATAAAACTGACTTCTTGCATAGTGTACCTAATATTTCTAATTTAACTTTGAGACGTATTAAAAAAGTAAAGACTGATGGAGGGAATCGTCTTGGCTTTGCTAACAATCAAGAATTGCAATTAAAATGTTTTATTGGGAAAGATAGTTTTTTCAAAGATACATTTGGCAGATTATGGTGGAATAAACCTTCACCTACAATAACTACTAAATTTTTTAGTGTTTCCAACGGAAGATTTGTGCATCCTGAAGAAAATAGAGCTTTATCTTTGAGAGAAGGAGCTTGTTTACAATCATTTCCTAAGGATTATAAATTCTTTGGTACTAGTCATTGTGCTATAGCAAGATTAATTGGAAATGCTGTTCCTCCAGAATATGCCAAAAGAATAGGTCAAGCAATAATTAAGAATCATTTAGATGCAATTTAGGACAAAAGCAAGAGCGGTAGATTTGCTAGGTAAAGGTCAAATTGCTGATTTACCAACTGCTATAACTGAATTATGGAAGAATGGTTATGACGCTTATGCTGATCGATTAAACGTTGATCTATATAAAAAAGAATATAACGGAATTAAAAAGTCTTATTTTTTAATTTCTGATGATGGGAAAGGAATGTCTAGCTCTGATATATTAAATAAATGGTTGGTTTTAGGTACTGATTCTAAATCAAGAGCTGAATTGGATATTGAGTCGGAAAATACTTTGTGGAAACGTCCTCGCATCAAAGCAGGAGAAAAGGGTATTGGACGATTATCTGTTTCATATCTTGGAAATCCAATGTTATTGTTGACAAAGAAAATAGGCTATCCAGTACAAGCAGTATATTTTGATTGGAGATTATTAGAAAATTACAATTTATTCTTGGATGATATCACTATTCCTTTAAAATCAATAGACAAATGGGATGACTTAGCTACTGCTTTTCCTGATTTGAAAAAAGAATTCTTAATGAATTTTAAAAAAGAAGAAGATGTAGACAATAGAGCAATATGGGAAAAAGATCAGCAAAATTTAAAAACTGAAATTATCAACCAAACTAATGAAGCTTCTTTAGAACAACCTATTTTAGAACATATTTATTCAACTTTTAATTCCGAAGATTCTCATGGAACTTTATTTATCATATTTAACCCGATTAATCAAATTCTAGAACTTTCTGAAAAAGATTCAGATCAAGTTGAAGACCAAAAATTTGTTATAGCTAGTTTGACAGGATTCACTAATCCTTTTAAAGAAAAAGAAATAAAAATTATCACTAAATTTAATGTTTATAAAGAAAAAGAGTCTTATGATTTATTGACTTCAAAAGGTGTATTTTTCTGTAAAAACGATTTTGAATTAGCTGATGTTTATATAAAAGGAGAGTTTAATGGAAATGGTACTTTTTTGGGTAAAATTAGAATGTATAATGAAACAATAGATTATTCACATACTAATCCTCGACGTAAAAATAAAAATTCATTCTATGGTCCTATTCCTATAGAATTGGGTTATCTACAGGGAGAAGAAAAATCATCTACACTTACGGAAAGCCAGTTCTCTATTTTGAAAAAGAAAGTCAGAGACTACGGAGGATTATATATTTATAGAGATAATTTCAGAGTGTTACCATATGGAAGACCAAATGCTGATTTTCTGAGTTTTGAACAAAGGAGATCTAAGAGAGCTGGAACCTATTATTTTTCATATCGTAGGATGTTTGGTCATATAGACTTAACACGTGAAAAGAACCCATTATTGAGAGATAAATCTAGTAGAGAAGGACTAATAAATAATGCACAGTACAGAGCCTTCGTTAGCGATGCGACTACTTTCTTTATCGATTTAGCTCTTGACTATTTTGCAACAAACCCTAAAAAATCTCTCTTTAAAAATAAGAAAGATGAAATAAATGAACAGAACAAAGCTTTAAAAAAGGACAAAGCTAGGGAAAGAGTAGCAAAAATAGCTTTTACAAAATCTCTTAATAATTATCCTCAGAAATTGGATGAATATCAAGCTAAATATGGGGAATTATTAAGTCAATTGGATGAAAAACTGAATAATATAAATATTACTTATTTTGAAGTTGAAGATCTTTTAGATAAGCTTCAAAAAATGGATTTAGAATTTAAAAATCTAATTCCTAAGATTTCAAGACGTTATAAGCCAACTGAGCTGCAAAAAGAGCGCTTATACGAGTTTGAAGATCAATTGAATAATTATATTAATTCAGTAACTCCTAGAAGAGAATATTTAAATATAAAAGCTCAAAATAAGCTTGAAATTAGAGATCTGAAAATTAATTTTATTAAAAGATATAATGTTTATATTTCTTCTTTGGAAAAATCACTTGATGAATATAATCAACAACTTAGTAAAAAAATCAATTCTATATCTAAAGATTATAAGGAAAAGTCTAAACGATTAATAAATGCGATTTCAGACGATAAAGATAAAATAATAAACAGTATTGTTTCTAAAGAACAAGTAAGCTTACAAACAACTTCTATTGAGAAAAAATATACAACTTTATTGGAAGAAGCAGAAAGAACTCTTTTCCCGTTGGTTGACCATATAAAAAGATTATCCTTTGATATCGACGAAGAACAAATACAAGGAGCTTATAAAGCGCAGTATGACCAGATGAAATATCAGTGGGAACAGACTAGAGATACTGCACAACTGGGAATAGCCGTGGAAATTATTGATCATGAATTTAATCAATTGTACGCAAAAATTAATTATCAGCTAGGTATATTAAGAGATAACGAAAAAGTTAGAGTTATAAAAGAATTTATTTTTCTCGAAAAGAATTTTAAACAATTAGAGGATAAATACACATTGTTATCACCCCTATATCGTATCTCTGGAGCGTTTGCCAAAGAAATCTCTGGTATAATAATCTATAAGTATTTGCTAGAGTTCTTTGAAAATCAATTTTTAAACTACAATATATCTATTAATGTATCAGAGGCCTTTAATAAACATATTATTCTAATAAAAGAACCTGTGATTCATACTGTATTTATCAATATAATCAATAATGCTATTTATTGGCTACACAATAAGAAAACACGTTCGATTAATCTTGACTATAAGAAAGAAACAAATGAAATAATTATAGCTAATTCTGGTGAGAAAATACCAGATTATAGATTAGAAAGAATCTTTGAATTGTTTTATTCACAACGTCCAAATGGTAGAGGTATTGGTTTATATCTTTCAAAGCAGAGTTTAAATGAAGCAGGTTTAGATCTTTATGCAACTAATGATAAAAAATATAATTCATTAAACGGAGCTTGCTTCGTTATTAATCAAATAACAACAGGAAATGGATAAAGAAATAGCATTTAAAATACTGGAATCATCAATTAATTCTGCCATATTTATTGACGAAAAGGCTAGAGAACCTTTTGTAAATGGTTCTCTAGATATTGATAATCCGGACGAAAAGCTATCTATTGATTTATTTAAGAGTTTTAAAGAAAAGGGCAAAAACTTGGCAGTTCATAAATTTGAAATTGATAATCTCGAGAATCATTTAGTTTTAGATTATTTATTTAAAGGACGAGATTTGATACTTTTAGATTGGGAGTTAGCAGAAATTCATGGAGAAGAATATTCTTTAAAGTTGTTAAACAAAGCATTACAAACTCCTCATGTTAGTTTTTGCTGTATATATTCTAGATGTAATAATTTTAATCAGATTTCTCTTTTTTTAGAAGTGTATTTTTCTGGGTTCAGTAAAAAGGATTTTGATGATTTGAAGAATAATTATAATTATATAGAGATAAAAACTATTAAAGCTTTTTTGGATAATGACAATAACAATGAGATTGAAATCAATAATTTTTTAAAAGAACAATATATTAATGTTAAAAATTTACCCAATAATAAAATGAAGAAAAAAGGACATCTTTTGATTCTTCGTTATATTTATGCTGCTTTAAGTAATAATTACAATTATCTTAAAACAGAAACATCTGGAAATGAATATCAAATAATAAATAATACACCTAATTCTTTTGTTATAAATAACACTTTTGTTTTGACATTGAAGAAAGAAGATAATGAAGATTCTGATTGTTATAAATTACTTCATCGTATTTCTAACGTTATTATAAATAACGAAAGAAGTTTTTTTCACCTGCTAGGATTAGAAATGCAATCAATTTTTAATTCAAATGAAAATTTTATTGGTGATGGCATCTTAAACTCTTCAACTGAGACACTTTTCAAGCTTAGGAAATATATTGATGATGATAAAGTCTTTGGCGAAATAATAAAAAAACTTTTATTGGAGCAAATGACATTAAACTTGAGAACAGCAAAACTTAAATTGTTAGACAAGGAATTTTTGGACTTCAATAATACAAAATTAAATAATAAAGAACCAACAGAGGATGATTTATTTCAATTTGATGTTTTTTATAATACTGTTAAAGTAAAAGGATTTAATAAGAATGATGAGTTAATTCTTAACTTTGGAGATGTGTTTATCAGTCCTGAAAAGAAATATTATCTGTGTGTGACGGCTTTATGCGACTGTTATTATCCCAATAAAATTAAAAATAATTTCTATTTTGTGATTGGAAATGAATTTAAAGATAAACAATTAGCACTCAAGTTGAATGATACTGCCTTTTTGAGTTTCTTATCAAATGACAAAGCTGTTTATTGGGGAGATACTGAATATCTTAAATTGAAGAAAACAAATGGAAATGATATTGCAAAAAATATTGAGAATTATAAAGATAACGAATCCACATTAAAATCGCTTTTGTATAAACCTTTTTATGTAAAGCCACAAATATTCAACGTCAAAAGTAATCTAATAATTGATGAAAAAATAGAAATTTGCAACATAACAAATAATAATAATGGACAACCTAATCAAAATATCAATTTTTATGACTTAACATACATTACGACATTAAGGACTGAATATACACAAAGAATTGCTAATCATGCATTTGGTTACCCTATAAGAGTTGGTGTAGATTTTGTAAAAAAAGGATTCTAGTAATGTACAAGGTAAAACATTTTTTTGGGTAATATGTGTAATGTGCAAGGAAAAAGCACCTTTTCTGAGTAACATGCTTTAGCCACGCTTGTTGGTTAATTAAAATATTGTTTTTTGATTTTCCATTCTGTAACTGCTACCATTTGTAATGGGTAACTTTGAAGCACCTTTTTTGGGTAAAGTTAAAACGCCACAGTTCGGGCAATAAAAAAGAGGTAATCTCTATCTGTTAAAAAATCAAGTGTGTAGGTCTCAATACCTAAGAGACATTTCTTATAAACGTAGTTATAGTCATGTTCTTGTCCCTTATGAGGAAAGGCAATTAACGGTTAACGAAAAAAGAGAAGTATCCAATGTTTTTTAGCCAAATTTGAATTAAGATTAGAAAAGAAATTAGACCTCGTTGAGCTTATAGTTAACCTTTAACTTATTTAAGGGGTTTGTTTAGTCTATCACTTTGTTCAATCCTTTCCGTCTGTTCAATTTAATGTAATGTGTAACTTTGAAGCACCTTTTTTGGGTAACGTTAAAACACCAAAGTTCGGGCAATAAAAAAGAGGTAATCTCTATCTGTTAAAAAGATCAAGTGTGTAGGTCTCAATACTTATGAGGCATTTCCTATAAACGTAGTTATAGTCATGTTCCTGTCCCTTATGAGGAAAGGCAATTAACGGTTAACGAAAAAAGAGAAGTATCCAATTTTTTTAGCCAAATTTGAATTAAGATTAGAAAAGATATTAGACCTCGTTGAGCTTATAGTTAACCTTTAACTTATTTAAGGGGTTTGTTGAGTCTATCACTTTGTTCAATCCTTTACGTCTGTTCAATTTAATTGAACAAAGCCAATTAATTGAACAAGAGATTTGGACATCGCTATTGCCATTCCAGGATGGGATACATTTGAAAATGTGATAAAATTTTTAAAAGCTGATGGGTTTAAAAAGGATAAACCCCAAGGAAGTACATCTTGTAACACATAAAAAAAAATCTATAGCAATTTGTTTTTGCTATAGATTTTTATGATTTAAATCTTTATGATAAGGATTTACAGGATTTTGGATTTTCCCAATGATTAGGTAAAAGCTCAGAGAGATGTAACTTTGATTCAGGTTTGAGATAATCTTATCAAGTTTTTTGTATATATGTAGTTTAGCGTATGCTTAACAAAGTGATTTCCGGGAGAATCTAACGTAGTGATGGGTTCTTCAAATCCAAAGTAATGTGTTTCGAGTTGTCCTTCTGCCTTTCGCTCCGCATATTCTTCTGCCATTTGGTTTGTCTAACGCTTGGATACACACGGATATATTTATTGAGTCGCTCTACAATCTCTTTTGAGAATCCTTCTGCTATTTCAAATGCTTTTTTTATCATATTATTGATAGTTTATCATACCAGCCAACTGAACAAAGTAGTCGTTCGACCAAATATCCATCACTTGACGATTGCTTACGAAAGGGTAAACATCTTCCTTCACATGAGCAATATCTGCAGTGGATAGACGTTCGATTAGCTTTTCTTGAAATTCTTTCTTGCTCATCTCTATACTATTGAACTGGTAAATACGTTCACGCAAATGCTCATAGTTTAGCGGATAGTTATTTCTTACATACCACTCAAAGTCAAACCAATCGCGCCCCTTGATCCTATTGCCCCAAGTACGAAAGACTAATGCATGCATCTTACCTGCAAATAGGTCGGACAATGCAAAGCACCTTGTCATAAACGATTTAGGTTGTAAAAGTAGTTTATTCTCGGTTGTAAATAGCAAAGGAGGGTTTGTGTCAACCTCAATCTTTATCTTGATCGCCTTTTCTGTTTGAAATGACACGTTGAAAACTTCGGTATTGTCTTTGAGAAAGGCAGACTCCACCTTGCCAAAGTTCTTCTTGTTCTTTTTATTAATGTTGACTTCTCGTCCTAAGACATTGAAAGCGTCTACAATAGGTTGAAAATACTTTTTAAATTCAAAATCCTCAGTGGTTTTTAGTAGCGAAAAGTCCATATCCTCACTAAATCGATCCAAACCGTAGAAGATTCTTAGACAAGTGCCACCATAGAAGGCAGCATTGTTGAAGAATCCACCATCATACAAGCCCGTCAAAATAACTTGTTGATTGACCTCATAAATGGCATTTCTCTTGGCAGCTTTTGTTGATGTGTCGTACTTCGACAGCATCTTATCGTATATCTCGTTCATTCTTTATCCAGTTTATCAATGTTCGTATTGAACCTCTCTTTTTCCCCACAGAGGCATACTCCTCAAATATCTCAATGCGAGCCGTATCGAAGAAATCCATATCAAAACGGATATCTTCTTCAATATATTTCTGCACTTCTGTTATATATCTCAATGTCAAACCTTTGGTGTGGGCAATTAAATCGCACAAAGCACGCTCAGGGGTTGCTATAAGGAAGTATATACCTTCTTCAAACACCTGCGTTACGCCTATATGAAACGATTTTCTTTCGGCGTGAATATAATCGAAACACCCATAAGCATTCGTGAAACTACGCTTTTGCTTGGTGGTCATCGACTGCACTACACAAACTCGCTCAGGTATCAATCCATAATAGCGAAGGGCGGTATGTAGCGATATAAATGATGGCGAACAAAGATGATTAGCGATAAGCTCTGTTGAGAGTATCTTACCCGTGATTTGGGGATTAACTACATACACACCTCTTTTAAGGCGAATAATCTCGTCTTTCTTCTCCAGATCAACTATCTTCTTTGCCAACTGACTTATGTCAGGGTACATTGAGGCTATCGCAGAAGAAGTTATCGGTACGTTTCCAAATGCTATTAGTGGATGTTGCATGGTGCTAAGGTAGTAAATAATTCATAAGTAAATGTATTTATACTACATTTACTATGCAAATTATTACTCTATCAAGTACACAGATTAGGAATATAGCCCTTTCTAATGAACCAATAGTTTAATAAGTGCAGCCGATATTTGTGGTTCAATGGACTTACCTATTACTCCGTGCCTTATTCTCCATAGACTTCTTTCCACTGATATAGTCAGATTCTATTATTGGTTTGTCTTATTTCTTCTTATATCCTCTTTTTATTCGAAAGGCATTTGGAATAGTTTGATTGCTGGATCTTTGTGTTCCTTTTTGATTATCTTTTTAATTTCTTTGATAATTTCTGGATGATATTTTGCAATATCGGTTTTTTCACGAGGATCTAATTCGAGGTTATAAAGTTCTATTTTTTTATTGCCTTTTATAAAATTAGGAATAAAGGCTTTCCATTTATTCATTCTTACTGCAATTTGTCCTCCTGATTCTGGATATTCCCAATAAAGAAAAGCATGTTCTTTTTGATTATTGCCTAACATTGCAGGTAACATGCTTATCCCATCAGTTTGAGGTGATTTTACCCCAGCTACTTCACATAAAGTAGGCATCATATCCCAAAAGGCAGAGATTAAATCAGAGGTAGTGCCTGGTTTTATTTTATTTTTCCATGTTGCGATCATGGGTGCACGTACTCCACCTTCTCGAAGGGAAGCTTTACCCCATCCAAAATCACTTCTGAAAGGTTTAGCACTATCAAAGAAAGGAGAATTTGTACCCCCATTAAATGAAGGACCGTTGTCACTCGTAAAGATAATAAGCGTATTTTCATATAAACCTAAATCTTTTAGTTTTTGTATAAGCGATCCGATTTGTTCGTCCCAATAGGAGACCATTGCCGCATAAGTTGCTTTGGGATAACGGCAAGGGAAATAACCTTTATCTCCGATATAAGGTGCTTCATCTCCAAATTTTTGATGATAATATTCAATCCATTTAGTAGAAGAACATTGTAAGGGTACATGAGGTACAGGAGTTGTCCAAAATAGAGCAAAAGGATTTTTTTTGTTATTATCTACAAACTTTATAACCTCATCAAACATTAAGTCTGGAGCATATTGTTTTTGTGTATATTTAGCATAGTTCTTTTCATCCATAGGATCAACTCCCTTATCTAACTTTGTACCCGGTGCTAATAACTTATTTTCAAGATACTCACGCTGTTCATTTCTGTATAAAAAGGGAGGATAGTAGGTATGTGCTTGACGTTGACAATTATAACCATAGAAAAAATCAAATCCCATTTTATTAGGTGTACTTACAGAACCTGGCCAACCTAAGCCCCACTTTCCTATGCAAGCGGTAGTATATCCTGATTGTTTCAGCATGCGAGGGATCATAATCGTTTCTTTAGGAACGGGATGTTGTCCTTCCAAAGTTGAATCGGCAAGCATTGCTTCATGACTCCATACATTTCCACGAGAAGCTACTTCATCATTTCCACGAATATAAGCATGTCCTGAATGTAAGCCAGTAAACAAGACACATCTAGAAGGAGCGGAAACTGCTTGTCCTGAATAATGGTTAGAGAATGTCATCCCTTCTTGAGCTAATTTATCAAGATGAGGCGTTTCTATTAATTGTTGTCCGTAACAATTTAATTCAGCTCTTCCAAGATCATCTGCAAGAATATAAATGATATTAGGGGTAGATTGTGCGCTTATATTAGTAGCACAACCAGCTGTTAATCCTAAGAGAATTAAAGAAGTTTTATTCATGTTATTAGTTTATGTGTGTTACCTGTTTATTGTTGCAAATGTAATAAAAAACAAACTGGAGATTCTAGTATTCTCTTTCTTTTTATCTGTTACCTATTTTTTGTATGAAGGATCTTTAATTTGATTGCGTTTTCTAAGTTAGATCTGATGTACCGCCTTAAAGTTTTTGCCAATTTATTCCGCATTCTCGTTCTTTTTTATTACACTTGTAAGTTAAAACGTTACATGACAGATATGTTAAAACTAATTTGCGATAAAACTAACGATTTCATCCGACAGATGCCGAAAGAAATGCGAAAGAAATATGGTCAGTTTTTCACTAGCTTGGAAACTGCTCGTTTTATGGCATCATTATTTAGCATTCCTACAAAGAAAAATAACTTTTTAATATTAGATGCGGGAGCTGGTTCGGGTATACTATCAATAGCTTTACTCGAACGTATGGCAATAGAAACTTCTTATGATTTACATCTAACGTGTTATGAGAATGATAACAATATATATCCATTGTTGTTATCTAATTTAGAGCTTGCTCAGAAACAAATTGGATCAAGATTTTCTTTTGAAATTAGGCGAGATAATTATATTTTATCGCAAGCTGATGCTTTCAATGGGGGACTCTTTGTAAATGGGAAAACGGACCAGTATGACTTAATAATAGGGAATCCTCCTTATATGAAGATATCCAAAAATACGCCAGAAGGTCAAGCTATGCCTCAGGTTTGTTTTGGGACTCCAAATATGTACTTTCTATTTGCTGCTATGGGCATTTTCAATCTGAAAGATGATGCCGAGATGGTTTATATTATTCCACGTTCATGGACGTCAGGTTCTTATTTTAAAAACTTTAGGAAATTTCTCTTTGATAGTTCTGTTTTAACGCACATTCATCTTTTTGATAGTCGTAACAAAGTGTTTGAACAAGAAAGCGTTCTGCAAGAAACAATGATAGTGAAAATCTGCAAGACTAAACAAAAGCCTGAAAGGGTCAGAATAACAACATCGGCTACCAATCATGATTTTGACTATTGTACAACATTAGATGTACCTTATTCCGTCGTTATCTCTGGACAGAATCAGTATGTATTCCTTGTTACCAATAAAGAAGAAGTATTACTTCTTGCTTCGATGAATAAGATGCACAACACCCTACTCGATTTGGGCTTTCGTATGAAGACGGGTTTAATTGTGGATTTCCGTAGTCGTGAACTACTGAGAAACGAAGAAGAAGAAAATGCTGTTCCGCTAATTTATAGTCAACATATTAAAGAAGGGTATGTTCGCTTCCCATCAGGAAAAGAAAATGAATATTTGGTGACGGATAAGCGTAGTTTGATACAGGAGAATAAGAACTATCTTTTCGTAAAAAGATTTACGGCAAAAGAAGAGCCTAGAAGACTGCAATGTGGTATTTATCTAAAACGTCATCTATCGAATTTTAAGTATATTAGCACACAAAACAAAGTGAATTTCATAGATTGTATCCACGATATTTCCGAATGTGTAATCTAT